>Ga0100385_1000754_pt1 | contig 36172 bp, 28 predicted proteins | sample CryGeymeta201509_FD_81543 | JGI IMG/M metagenome (GOLD analysis project Ga0100385, IMG submission 81543) | Groundwater microbial communities from Crystal Geyser aquifers in Utah, USA - Crystal Geyser metaG 2015-09 | ecosystem: Environmental > Aquatic > Deep subsurface > Groundwater | place: USA... | reverse complement strand
GCCAAACCTACCTAAAAATAATATAGGCATGTGCTGAATATTAAGCCATCCTGACTCTGAAAATCCTCTAAAACAAGGATTACCTCTTCCAAAGAGTCTAAGAACTCTTCGCAGAAATATTCGTCGAAGAACGATAAAACAAAATTATTGAATTGATGGAGGCCAACAAGATACTCAGCCAGCAGCAAACAAGTAATCCTCCAAGTAGCAGCCCTGATCATTGCGAGTCCTGCTAAAGTATGCATAGATAAATGTTCGCTTTGGAGAAAGAAAAGCGAGAGTTGGTGAAAAAAATGGCATAATTGACGGAATTTGAATAAAAGGAGTCGAAATAGCTCAATGGTTTGCTGATGGAGTAAAATCATGAACTGGAAAAACAGATCAAAAATTTGGAAAATGACCTCAATGTCAAGAGGAGCGAGTGGAATAGCTAGAAATAAGAACTTATTAAACTGAACTAAAGCCTCAGACAAAGAATAAGAGGCTAAACAGAAGAAACTGCCTCAACCATTTCTCAGCTCAAACTATCTCTAGATAGCACTTTAGAATAAAAAATCAAGTTAGAGAGACAGCTGTACAACTACCTTGATCAAAGAGGGCAAGAGTAACGATAACTTAGAGATGCAAATTCAAAGACAGCAAGCTTGAATCTGGAAAAATAAATACTTGGAACTGAGCTATCACTGCTGAGACAGGAGAATAATTTAAAGGAATAAAAAATTAAAAGACTCGAACAAGAAAATGATTTTTTGAAAGAGAATGTTGCAACACTTGAGAAGGAAAATAAGCAGCTCAGGAAAAAGAACATAGAAATCATCGAAGAACTCAATTAAACAAGAGCTGAAAAGGAACTGAGAACTGATAAAAACGAAAAATAGTCGCCCCTCTAACTCATTGCAAAATACAACCAGCTCCAAAAGATCAACATTCAGCTCGACAAACAAAACACAGACCTGAAGCAGGAACTGTCGACAAAGACAGCCTAAATGAACCATACCTCTGTCGAACAATAAAAGACGATCATCAAGTTGACTGATGAGCTCAGGCAAAACCAGGCCAAGCATGAGAAAGAAAAGAGATTACTGAGAGAATAACACAAAGCTAATGCTTAGAAACATCAGGAAATTGTTGAGCAGTAAAAATAGAAAGAAATGACATGTTTGGTCAAAAAGTATGAAAAACTTCTGTTGGAAAAGACAAAGATAGTGGATAAACTTACTGACCAGAACAAAGAGCTTACTAAAAATCTTGCCAAATGTCAGTAAGCCCTCTCCTAAAATGCTTACGAATACCAAGAAGATAAAAAATAGCTCTCCAAATTATTGTAAAAATAAAAATAAAACAACAGATAAATGAAAAGATACTACACTGAAGGCAAGGTCTCAGGATAACTTTTTGAGAAGTAGCACTCTGAAAAGGTCAAGGAAGTTCTCCAAGAAAATAGTGAGCTGATGAAAAAACTTGAGTCTAAAGAGAAAGAGATAAGAAGATACAATCAAGAAATATCTAATCTTACAGATGAGATCGGTAATAAAAATATGATGATTTCCTCTCTTCGCCTAAAACATTAGTAGTCTATGAAGGAGTGTGCCACAATTTAAAACAGTCTCAAAAGTTACAAATAAAATTACAAACAAAAATAGAGGTGTCTCAAATAACTAAAAAAATCATATGACACTCTGAACGAGTAAAAGTAAGAGCTGTAAAATAAAGTTAACAAATTGATAAAAAGTTAGAAAATTCTTGAAGAAAAGCTCAAACAAAGAGAAATGGAATTAAACGATAAAAAAGAGTTGATATTCAACCTGCAGGAAGAAAACAAGAAATAAGTGCTGGATATCTATGAGAAGACACAGCAAATGACGACTCAATCTAAAAGACAGCTGTAAAATTACTACATCAGCCTGCTTCATAATCAGGAGGAGAAGATCAGCTACGAAGAAAAAAGGTCTTTGTAGAAAATCAAATAGGAATAAATCCAGATGCTTCAAGCTCGAGCACAGTAACTCTAAGAGAAAGCTAAAATAACCAAAACCAAGCATGCCAACGAAACAAAGGAAAAAGAAGCCCTTGAAGGAAAAATGGCTATTTATGCCTAATAAATATAAAACTTGAAATTTTAAAATAGAAAGTTGATTGATCAGCTGAGACAGTAGAAACAGAATAATTTACACTTGATCAAATCATATCAATAAAAAATCATCGCCTATTCCAACTACTTCAGTGAATTCAAAAAATAAATATACCTCAGTCTCAAAGATTAGCTGGCAAAAATCAAGAAAGATCTGGAGGCTATCACTAAAATTGTTGATACTTAACTTCAAAAAATGAAAGAAATGCTCTTGGCTTTTTCTAGCAAAATGATTCAAGAAGCGGAGAAAGTGGATCTGGACTATCGACTTGCTCTCGATCGAGTCAGGCATGAATATGAGTATGGTGTTGTTCAAAAGGTGGAAGAAGAAAAAAGATAGGCACAGCTAGCTTTCGAGCTGAAAATCAAAGAGCAAAGTATGGAGTTTTATACCATTCTCGCCCAGAAGAGCCACCTCATCAGCTGCTTATAAACTAAATAAGAGAAATTGCACAATAAGATAAGTGACCTAGAAAACAACAACGATCAGCTTGAAAAAATAGCAAGATAGGCCACCAAAAAGCAAGAAGAGTCCAAGTAGGTCATTAGCAAAATGAATCATAAAGTTCTCGAGGCAGAGCGAACAACAAACACCTTGAAAAACTAAACAGAGTACCTAAAAAAATAGAACATTGAGTTGAAGAAAGAGCTGATGAACTTAGAGAACAGCTTCAAGTAAAAGATATAGAAATGTCGTCAAAACTACATATCATAAAACGAACGTTTATTCACCAAGTATGAAAAATAATTGACTAGATTTGTCGTTCCTGATAGAAAAGGTCTCGAACAGTCGTTACTCACTCATAGCAAAAGTAGCAACAACGTGCTCATTCCCACCAAAGGCTGCAACAACGATGATAAGTTGGACCACATTCAGAGATAAATAGAAGAACAAAAAAAGAAGCTCAATCTTTTGGAGAGTGGCTTCAACGATAAACATAAAATGACCAAGACCCAAAAAATAGGCTCATCGATCTACAAGAAACAAGACTACCTCAAGAAAAAATGATGATATTGTTCTACAACTGATATCCACTTGTTTTTTATGACATCCATAAAAGGTGTTCTAAATGGCTACCATTTTTATATTTAATAGACTGTAGGAGCAGCCTGGATGCTGAACATTCGCAATCACCCCGACGGAAGCCACAAGCTAGAAAGAAGAGAACATTCTAATGCCAGCAGGGAAGGCTCGGGGACTAAATTTCTCAAACGAAAGCCTGACCACAAGAGAATAATGGAAGGTATTGGAACCAAGAGAAAATCTTCAGCCCATAAAAACTACTACTTTCCATAAAGCACCCTCTCCGAAAAGGAAATGGCAGGCAATAGCATTTCAATCTTCAAATCAGATAGCAGCAAATACATTTCATATAAGGAACAAGAAAGCAACAAGACCAGCCATACTAAAATTAATCCTCATAAAAAGCTATCGACAGTCAAATCGGATACCAACTTCAATGTTAGAAGCAAATAGAGCTAACAGTTAAAAATTGCCATGTTACCTGAAAATAGTAGGTTGCAATAACCTCAATAAAGCTAAAAAATAGGGTAGTCTTCAGTCTCAAATCAGGAAGATTTTTAAATCACACCATTTTCGATCGACTCCACCTCAACTTTCAATCACAAAGGGGCCAACAATAAAAAATCAATGACTTAATATTTCATTCAGGAACAATGCTACGGTCCCCAACCGAGTGAATCTTTCAAGACTGAGGACAACTATGAACTGAGTATTTCTAAGGAGTAAAAATAATTCAAGAAGAAGAAGGTCAGTAAGGCCGATCTATAATCCATTTACAGGAAAAATAAATGGATCCAATAAAATTTAGACACACTCAAGTAAAAATAACATCTGCTTGAGACCGAGAACAGACATCTGAATGAAATGGTCAAATAAAAAGATAGGGTGATTGACAGACTAACAAGATAAAAGACAATGCTAAACAACCGAATAAAACAACAATCCTAAGATGAGCTGATTTGTAGCCTAGAAAAGGTGCAGATTGAGCTGAGAGCATAACAACATCGAATCATGTACCTCAAGGAATAAAACGCCTTTCTTTCCACTTAGTTGTGCTAAAGAAGCTAAGAGCTCATCAAAGTGGAAGAAATGTATCGGGTGCTTGAGAACAGTTTCAAAGAGTACCAGCTCAAAATGATAGAAAAGCTAGAAGATATGAAGACTGAGGTATAGAGACAGAAGGAAAAGATGAAAGATTAGATAGTTGATTTTGATAGCTACGGGCAGTTATAGAGATGGAAGGAGAAAGTGTTCACCCAACAGGAATAACTAAAATATTTAAGAATACAAAATCAATGTTTGATGGTGGCTAAGTAGTAGTTGCAGAAGGCCGAACAATAGAGAAGGAAGTTGAAGTAAGAGAGAGATTACTTCAAGAAGAAGGTCCTGTAAAACGCCAAAAGAATGTCAAGAATCCAACGTTAGAATTCATTCTAGAATAGTTCCCTTTTATTCGAACTATCTGAACATTCGATTGATGTATGATTTTAATGATTACCGTCATATAGGTCAATACTGTCACCTTTTCCTTTTTGGCAACAACAGATCAAATGTATTCAATATATGAATCCAATTTATAAATGAAGTGTGATAAAAATGGATATATGAATAAGTGAGCCAAATTTAGAAATCGGTATTCGACTGTAAATAAAAAAAGAGTCAAAGTTGATTATTATTACTTATTTGGCACATGATCGTCTAAGATTAAAATGTCATTGGACACAAACTCATCCCTGGAGTTACACCAGATTCCATCATCTCTTAAATCAAACAACTTCCCCTTCTTTTTGAACATTGGAAAAGAAACACAGAATAGAACCAGAGATTTTTGATAGATGGGTTCATGCGAATGCCCTCTAAAGCTGATTGTCCAGGCTACATCTATGGATTTAGATAAAAAGATGGCTACAACTCTGCTGATGCCAACTACTGGATCAAGATGGGCAGAACAAGTCGAGCCACCCCTCAGACCAGAATCGTCGAATGGTAAAAAGCCGACAAACATGAATACAATGAAATATTCACAATCAGAACAGAACACAACAATAAATTATAACTCATCATCCATCTTATTTTTGCCTATGCTCGTAAATTGCGATAGATCAATGGCAATAAAAGAATCTAGTGGTTTTATTTTGAACAGAACTAAAAAGTGGCAACAGCAGCAGTCACCAATTTGTCTAATATGTTGATGTAAAAAATACATGAAAAATATCTAAATAATGCTGATGAAGAACTGACCACCCCCTCTACTCTCTATTTGTAACTTGTCGATAAATTAAATCAACAAAATTTCAAAAACTAAGACTTCAATATTTTTGCTTTCGGGTTGCCTAAAACTGGAAAAAGTACCTTGGGAAGCCTGCTACTTGGAGATGATGTTGTGGCGAATAAAGTTGACAGGGGATACAAAGTAGAGATTTCTGTCAAAGAAGAAGGAAAGAACTTCATCGAAATCACATAGGTCGACTCTGAAACAAAGGATCAAGAATTGTTGTGCCTGTATTTTAGCATCTGGCAAAAATTGAATCAGTCGAGGCGATTCCTTCCTATTTTAGTGGTCAAGCAAAGCGATTTAGAATCATCAAAAATGCTAGGGCTTATTCAAGGCCTTAAACTTCTCTAAAAATACATGAAACCATCCAAACTTCTGATCGTAGTATCTCGATGCTCAAGCACCTTCACAGCGGAAGAGGCCAGATAGATCATCATCGAGAACAGGTAATATATTAACGAGGATCAACTGAAGTTGTTTGCCACATGCGAGTTCATTTTGATAAGAAAGCCATAGAGCTCTGGACCTTTGGTGCCAACAACTGAGCTTCTTTCCATCAAGGAAAAGATAACAAAATGGACTGAAGATCTGGAGAAAGATGAAACTCTTTGGGGAAACTTAGAATTTAAGTTAGAAGATAACCTGAACGACCTCTGCCATGAAGTCATTGAGAAATCATATGAAACTCTCCAATCTCTTTTTGCAGATAAATTCAAAGAAAGGTATCCATAGTATATCGAGGCCAGTCTCAGGATAAATTTTGTGGTCTCTGTGAGACAGATATTAATTGCTCTTAAAAATGCTGAGAAACAAGATCAGAAAACGATCCATACTCTGATCAGTCAACTCGGAAAATGGCTCTAGCTATCAGAAAAGGAGCAAATGCAAGCCTACCTCTACTGCTTCTGCTAGATGAGTGTCAATAAGAATATGCTTTACTCTTCAATCATGACTCTTTTGGAGGATCAGGTCAACTAAAAAACATTAGAGATTCGGGACAAATTCATCATTCAACTTTAGAATGTACTTGAACCCTTCAAACAAGCTATCGTAGCATTCAAAAGAAAAGCTGATGAAGATGTTATTGACCTTCTTGTGCAGATCTACTAAACTAAGACTCTAACTGACATGATGAACGTGTTGACACAGGTCATCGAGAAGGGCAAAAATAAAAGTGAATAAGAGCTGAAGTCCTTAGTGGGATATACCTCTGAATTGCTGGATACTCTCAAAGCCATAGACTAGATAGTTCAACTTGGTTTCAGATTAGACAGCGCTTTGGGGAAAGTCAGAGAATATATTTATTATGGCCTCAAAAAAGATTCCTATGATATTCCCAAAACAAAACCTATTTAAATTCACTACTAAAGTCCAATCAAAAAGGAAGTAGCGAACAAAGAAGGAGACACTAAACCTGACTTTTTCAGCAATTTTTCCAGAGAAACAAGTAACTCGATCGTTCTCCTCCAAAAGAAGATATGTGATTACTCCGAAGGCACTAGTATTTTGAACATCACCGATCAATTTTCCTTTGAAGGAACTCCGAAAACACAATCAATCAAACACAACATCCTCATCTTAGCAAAATAGGTCAAAGTATACGACTCAATAACCATATCCTTCAAAGGTATCGAAGACAAGCAAAAGCTAAAATTCATCATAGTATCAGAAAAATACACCAATATGAATAAACTAAGCCTTCCAGCACAATCTCCAAATGGCCACGCATATTTATTTTATCTCAACTAGGGCGAGTTGAAAAGAATACACGAACCGAAAAAAGATGAACTGCCGCCAGGAACCGATGCAGTTTTGTTGAAGTTATACAGATCCACATTTAAATGATTTGTCAATGCCTGAATACACATAGATAAATATCACCAATAATGTCTCATTGCTTTCTTCTTTAGACCAGTGGCATATTTGCCGTGTGCGTTGGCCTTCTCCTTTAATAGGTCCTCGTATTTGACCTCTTTTAGCTGGATTTCCTGGTCGTAACCGAAAGCCTCCATCCATTATTTGGGTAAAGGATTAGAGTTCAGATACTATTTGGCTGGAAAGAGAACAGAATGGACCTTTCTCATGGGCATTTCTGGTACTCGATATGCACCGTCGTGGACAAGACCGACCTTCAAAGTTAGAGCACAGTATTTTCCTGATTAGAAGAAAAGAAGGACAGTTGTAGTTTGCCTCTGTCCGCTCTATGCTGCAAAGTTGTTACGGAAGTTGCCCAAGATACTGGTGGACCCCTGAGCAATCACTTCCTCTTTATCCCCGGAAAGCACTGAGACGAGAATTTCTGTATTTTTGAGGAAATCTTCAATTTTGGAGGTTTAACTGAATAGGTAGTGAATTTTGACTCTTTTCACCGACATCTTCTTCTGTTCTATCTTGCACTTCCACTTCTCCTCCATGCCCTTCGTCAGAACATACCTGATTGTGACATTTTAGTATTTCTTTCGGTGCAGCTCCGAAAATAATTATTTTGATTACTGGTGTATATCCTCCAGATAGACCATTAGTCGCCATTGGAAGAGCTCCCGACCTTCAGTTTTCGGAGGGTCGCCCTAATCCTCTATTTTTATGTGACACAAACGACCGAGCTATCTTTAATATTTTTTGAGTTGTAATTAGCGAATGATAAGAGCATAGCAGCATTCGCAGACTGCCGACATGGCATTTTCTTTTCGATTGAGAGCCAACAAATTGACAAAATCCAAATTTTAGAGATCCTCCAACCTGGTCCTCCTTCTAAGATGGTGCAAAAACTCAAGCAACATCCTCACTGATACACTATTTTGCAATTATCTCTTCTGAAAAATGCCACTGCACAGACGACAATTTCCCACTTGAGTGGCCACCTCCCAAACCGACTTCTTTATAGTATTTTTGGGCTATTAGTAATATTGAACTCCCTTGACACCCAGCAGCCATATCTTGCCAGCTACATCCTCCACATAGTCAATCCACAACTTCTTTATCCTTTTCTTGTGCACCCCTTCGATAATTTTTCTCAGCTAGGCGCTGGGCTCAATAAAACGATTCAAGATTCCCGGGCCTGTCAATTTGCTATGTTCTAAGGTATATTATCTTCCGTAGGAAGGTGACACTTTTGCCTTGAAGTCCAAAAAATCATTTTGTCCGTTGTTGTTGGCCCTGAATATTCCCGCATAATTTTGAAATCTATGCACGGCGTATTACTGTCTTTGCTCGCCCCTTTCACATCGTTAGTAGATCACCCGCATGACCATGGCTTTGAGGTTTCTACTAAAGACGTATCTCTGCACGTAGGCTGACTTATTGTAATCCCATCTGTTTTATCCGAAATTTCTACAATTTTATATATCCATGCTGAGATTTTTCTTGTTGTTTTCGAAGCAGATGACTACAAAAGGGGCCAAAGGGTTGACCTTGGTATTGATCATATTTTAATACATTTCCCTATAAACCGTATCTGATACTGCCGCCTTCACCAACTTTATCGAGTTCTCATGGCCCTTCTCAAAGACAGAAAAAATATCGGCTTTCAGAATGCTCTTCTTGACGACAATGCCATCTTCTGTCTTCAACTCCACAAACATTCGTTCCTCGTCAAGAAGAACTGTCTAAGGGATGTTCAGGCGATACTTGTGGTTGTTGAGGTTCAGCTTGAGAATGCTTTCAAAAATATTTATTCTTTCAATTTTGGGCTCCTATCTGCTGTATTCGAAATCCAATGTATGCTGATCAATCTCGTTCATTTTATTCCTGAAAGTCTAGTAAAAAGGTTGGGTGGCTTTCCATTTATTTTTGCTGGTCGACATAGACTTCTATATGGGAGCTTTGGTAAGACTACTGGAACTTTGAAACATAGGCGTTCCAATCGAGGTGGTACCATTTCTCTAGAGACCCTATTGAAACAAATGAAACATTTACACAATTTTATTCCATTTTTCCTTGGCATTGCTCCTACTCTTGATCTGATCTATCTCTTTCTCCAACTCTAAATTTGATTTTTTCTGACGTGATACATTATGACCTTGAACTGACTTGCTTTTACCTCCATTTTTCAATATATCCTGCTTGGTGAACTTCATGGCTGTAAATCTATTTGCACTAGCTGATGAGATGTGATGGGAGGAAACGGGTCTCTTCTGATGCTTGACTTCTGTGAGGAACAGCATAATTTCTATAATTTAAGAACTACAATTAATCATGTAATCAAATATCGTCTCTGTGAGGCTTTTTTTAAAATTACTAGAATTAGGTCGCCTTCTCCTTCTTTCTTTTCCGGACCAGCCGCAATTATTTCTGCTTCTCTCGCTGTGTTTTCTAGAATTAGCCACCTGACTACTCATCCTTCTACCGCTTTTCGGCAATTTCGGATTAAATATGCACCTTTTTGCCGGTCTTCAGAGGACCTGCTATCGACCTGCTTCTTTTTATGGCCACCTTATCGCTTTTGTTCTTCCTTCTGACAATCCTCGGGTTTTAGCTGGAATCCGAAGAAGAGTCAAACACATCAATACCGTACTAGATGGCGCTATAATCGAACATGGTATGCAAATACTAGAGCACCTAACTGGAATGGAAATTGGGTACAATTTGTCGAATACAGAGTATGAGCTGTGCAGCATCAGGTTAGACTTTATACTTTTCCTTGATTTGATAGTAGCTGAGAGTGTTTTATAGGTTGTCCCAGTCTACTTTAGGCAATTTCATGAAATCATAAAGGATGAAGTCGTATATTTCTCTCAGGTTCCAGCCATAGGTGGTAAGCTTGTCTTTTAAAATTTTTATCTTACTGGCCAGAACCACCAAAGATGTGCTATCCAATTACATATTAGAAAAACTATTATAAACTGCCTTATACCTAATCCACATTCACCTCAATTGTCATCATCAAGGGTTATATATATTTTTTGAAATATTATAACCGATGCTTAAAGCAAATTAGTATTCCACCGCTGACCTCGCAAGAGCTCTGGTTAGGGAGTATCTCAGTATAGCTGGACTCAGAAATACCCTTGCCACCTTTGAAAGATAGTAACCCCTCAACAAGAAAAAAATCAGCAAAAATTTGCTAATCGATCTGCTATCTATGAAAAGTATAGTACAGATACACAAATCTATGAAGGGTCAAGATTCTCTATTGGAGATCTTGGTCAGCTATCTGAACAAAAAATATCAAGTTAAAAATGGGATCTTCCAAAGAACAGATCCACATTTCTATCCACAAGTCAACCTGGATCCCAACAGGAAGGCTAAAAAAATATTGGAAACGACAGATTTCACCATAAAAGTTGTAAAACCACGACCAGGATCATCCAAACCCTTCAGAAGAGAGGAGCAGACAAGAATAGCGAATTATTAAAAGAATTAGCTGAAAGTTATATATGATAAGGTCGCCAGAGTATAATCAAGACCAAAGGAGTAACATGATAGGGAAGTCAAAGTAGAGCCGAGAGTTAGTGTCAAACGCTTGCATGCGATTGCAATTCCAAAGGGAGAAAAGATTGTAAAAGATAAATCTATCGAGGTTAAAGTACCAGAATAAGTGAAAAAGATGGTTTAAGACAAAGTTCAAACAGAAGAGAAAGAAGAAAATACAGCATTACAAACATAGTAGAAAAGAGCATCAATTTAGCTCAAATAGCCAACTTCAATTCCTGACATTCAACCCGTCTAGATCCTCTAAGACGAAGATTAGTACAACGAATAGTATCAATAATAATTTTAAATGTCCCTTCCCTAAAATACAAAAAGCAGGTAAACTGACCCCTCCCTCCTCTAAATTAAAACAGATCTGATCTCCTATCCCATCATCAGCCAAACTGCCAAAGATCTGCCTGTATTCAAGGATCAAATTATCACTAGTTTGCATTGCGCTGAGGTCAGAAATTCATAAAAACTGCGGAAAGATGGGACGGTGGGCAGTCTGAAGAGGGAAATTTCTGAGGAGAAGATCAATATTATGCCGATAGTTAACTAACCAACTGAAACGGATATAATATTATAAGATAAAATAGAACCGATGGGATGTGTTGAACCTAAGGGCCAACCACCACTCAACACAGCAACTGTACCACCAGCAGAACCTCAAAAATATTAGGGAAATGACAAGGCCGATAAAGCACCACAACAATAGATCAAAGTTGAGAGTAAATCTGAACCTCCCAGCAAACCTCGCACTCAAATGCGATTACTTAGCAAACCTAAAGAATCCAACAAATAAATCCCAATTACCAAAGAACCTGAGCAACCTCAAAACCATGTTGAATAATTGTAACCTCCAAAGAAGGAGCAAATGAAGAAATAACAGTAAGTAGCACCTGAGCCCAAACAGCCAGCGATGATAGCAATCGGCAAGAAGAAAAAACAAAAAGAATAAACTGCAACCGACACCTATCCGACTAAATTCAAATTTGACTAAAATTTCTCACACGGCATCCCTGTCTAAATCAACTACGAGTATGAACCCTACAAGATCGACACTTTTTATCTTGACTAAAAAATAAAGTAAACCCATCCTAAGTTGATCCTTGAAACTACGATCAACTACAAAATTAAAGGAGGTGGACTGACTCTCTTCAAAAAAAAACAATAAAAGAGTATCTCCTCTCAAGATGCGACTAAACTAAAAACTGCAGTTTTTCAGTCCAACCCACCGATTTTGCCAAAATCATGGACTCAAGGTTTCATCCTATCTCCTTTTGAGGACACCCCCTACGGTCTCAAACAAATCTAAGGTGGACCATGTGGCATCATCGCTGCTGTTCAGTGCTACTACCTCAAACATTTGCTCTATCTATCAAAGTAACCCAACCACAAGAACTAAATTGTAAGATAGATGTCCCTTGTAGGAGCAATAGCCGATTTGTTATGGAAGGTGAGGTCATCATAAAAAATAACGTTGACCTTTCCATTGAAAGGAGCCAGTAAAATTGACATAAATAACCTGAGAATTGTGACCTTTGATGCGGCATAGTTCAACACAGTTTTTTCTGCAGTTTGGGCCCATAGATAATAATTCATCGGATAGAAAAATTTCGGTGTTGCTGCCTTGCTCTATTCAGCTGTGCTTACCAAAGGCACAGATAAAATATAATAATAAGTAGACATCAAAAGCAACCCTCTGATTGGCAATCACGGTCATTGCACTCAATAGTTCGTCAACTTGGTCCTCACAGGTCAAGCATGCTCTAATGTATTCGATGGCTAGAAGATTGTAGACGACTACAAGATTAAAGGTATACCTGAAGCTTCATAATTCGGTTTTCTCACTGTCTTCGAAACACTCAAGTATATTGAAGTTGGAAAAAATTTAAAAAACCCCGTGATCCCAATTTGGATCATCTGCAAAGAATTCCACTATCACGTCGTTTTTGCAGGTCACCACCTTATAGCAGAAAATAACAAAACCTCTAAATTCGACATTATTTACTTTGACGGACTGTACAACTGTGGTGATCGGATAAGACTGACCTTGTCACCTTACACAACTGAAGAGTAATAAACATTAAAAATGAAAGAATTACCGTTGATAGAGCAAGTATTGCTGACAAAGTGGGGCCCAAGGAAAGCTGATTGGAACGGCAGCACCAAAATTTTGTGATATGCTTATATATGATAAATTTTTAATAATGATGTTTAGTCTAATGGTAAGAGGAAGATTCCCTTTCAGCCAAATAGGCAACTCCTTGAAAATACTGCAACTTACACCACCCACCACCCAAAAATAGATAAAAAGTAAGTACATGTTGTTGGCAAAACAGTTGCACCCTGACATGAAAGAACAGGTAGAAAAGACAAAAGAATAACTGGATAAGGAACATCATAAATTTGTATAGATCACACAGGCTTATAAATATCTTAAGGGGTTGTCCTAAGAAGAGATCAATAGTGATCGAGTGGAGAACAAGAATGAGGAGAGTAAGAAAGGAGAGGATGAGTATTACCGACCGATGACTGAAGAGGAGAAGAAAAGACAGGCGACTTACAGCTATTTCAATAAAAAATACAGAAAGACAGCAGAACAATAAAAACAATAAAAAAGACCACTCTACCGGGAACTTCCCTAACTTTTTTTTGGCATTTTTCTAGTCTTCCTTTATTTGGTGTAGTGGGCACATGCAGCTTACCAGAAAAGTCGCCAAAACCTAAAAGAAAGTACAGGTGAGGGTCACAACACTACTCTAAAGAAGATGAACTTCAGACAGAGATACGAAAAACCTGTGCCTTTGTCGTAAATATAGTGATCCTGTATATTTACTTCAGCAGAGCTAGCACTGTTCATCTAAGCTTTGTTAATAATGCCAACTATCAGCATTATAATTGATGGACTTGCTCCCCCGAAGACTCATCTTCCTGGGTCACCTGCTCCTCACCCTAGCATTCATCTACACTCATCAGCTACACCTTGAACTCTTGCTCGCCCTCCTCCTGCATATCCTTATTCTAGCAAATGACTCCACCTGCTATCCTTCTCATTGCCAGACTCCCCCGCACTATCCATAATAAAACCGATGCATGTAGTAGTACTGTCAGGTACTGAAGTGGTGCCGCATGAAGCATTGTTATAAATGTCGACGTTGCGTGCATCGCTTCGACCATCACTGTGTCTTGCTGGACATCTGCATCGGATAATTCAACTATAAGTACTACTTTGTCTTCCTGCTGGCTCTGCTCTACAACACAATTCTGCTGCTAGTTGTCTTCACACAAGAAATGAAAGATGAGGTCAGTATGGATTAATTCGGAGCTTAGACCTTTACTGTGAAATACTATCTATATGGGTTTGCCTTGATGGGGGTTTATTTCAACCTGATCATGAGCAGCTACCTTGTAGCAAATCATACCTATTTTCTGATGATGAACGTAACAACTTGGGAGTACCACAAAAGAGATAGCATACCCTACCTCAGAGGTTATGACCTCTATCCCTTTGATAATGGCGTCTTGGCCAACATTATCCAGATATTCAGCACAAAAGCAGACCGACCCATCGACTGGGCCTTGTAACTACAATAAAAATGAGGGTATTATTGATATTGACTGATGATTTTGATACTATTTGAGTAATAGATTAATTATAAAATCAAGATAAAAGATGAATCCTGCCAAAATGCTCATAGTAATGGCGCTAGTCATAAACATTGTAAAGGGAGAACCAGAGGAAGACAAATTATCGCAAATACCGGGATACCCAACTACCTTCACAAATAGAGCCTATGCAGGTTATCTGAGTACAGATTCTGATAGCCGTAAACTTCACTATGTCTTTTTGGAGTCCAGCCAAGGAGCAAGCAACAGTGCACCTGTAATGCTCTGGTTAAATGGAGGACCAGGTTGTTCCTCTAAAATTGGCTTCATCCAAGAGCTATCACCCTACTGTCTCAATGCATTCCAACCGTATTCTGCTCAAGACAATCTAACACCAAATCCTTACTCCTGGTCTAATATAACAAATTTACTTTTTTTGGACTCCCCAGCCGGTGTAGGTTTCAGCATCAACACAGACCCCAACTACACCTTCAATGATGCCAACACCGCCAAAGATAATTTACTTGCTCTCAAAGATTTTTTCTCCAATAAGTTTCCCTAATACGCCAATAACACTTTCTATTTAGCTGGTGAGTCTTATGCTGGGAAGTACGTGCCTGACCTGGCAACAAGAATCCTGTCAGATTCCACTAATAAAATACCACTTAAAGGGGTCCTCCTGGGTAACCCTATCCTGAGCCCTTCGACGCTTCAAGAAAATAGAATTTAGTGGATGCTCTCTCATAATTTGATTGATCCTCAGTTAAAATCGTATTGGGAGAAATCTTGCAAAGTAGATGCTGAGTCAGCAGGATGCCAGTATTTCTACGAGAGATTTGAAGATCAAACCTATCGGATTGATGAGTACAATATATATGGAGAATGCTATGGTAGATCGGGGCCTCCTCAGAGTGCACTTGCTGCTCAGATGGCTATCCAAAACAGTCCTTTCAATAAAATTGCCAGGAAGGTTAACTTGCTAACTGCCAAATAATACTGTGCCTATTCGAAAGGGGTCGAAGACTATCTCAACATCAACGCTCAGCAACTAAATTCAAAAAATCCTAACACCGTCCAAGTCTGCAACAGCACAATTTACGACTCCTATAAAGTAGATCCAAAGGGAAGTCTTGAGTCAATCCCTGCTCTGCTGAAGGCCAACCTTAAGCTATTTATCTATACAGGTGACTGGGACAGTGTGGTACCCTTCACCGACACTCTAAAGAATATTCTCAGCCTCAACTTAAGACAACAGGGCAGCATGCTTCCTTGGTTAGTGGGGTAACAACACGCAGGATTCACCCGCACCTATAGTTATAATTTGACACTGTACCATGTCAAGGGAGCAGGTCACGAGGTTCCCGTTTATCAGCGTCAGAGAGCCTACAAGGTGGTTGAGAAGTTCATTTATACTTGAATTGATATATGCCTATACTATTTTGACTAAAATTAGCATACTATCCTCGGGCTATATTTACCTAGTTGACCAAATACTAAATGATTAGAAAAATGGAGGTAAGTAGGTAGTTCACCTTTGGCAAAAAGAAAGGACCCGTCCTCAAAGAAGTGAGATAGATCTTGGAGACAGAGAAAGATCACTTCCCTCTTGATTGGTACTTCGTGGCCACACTTCTGGCACAACCTGGAGCTATCAAGATGGATGGATAGTTAAGGGTAGAGCTAAGAGTTCAAAATGTTGAAGGAAATAGCTCAATCCTCTCTGTGTTCTTGTGTTAGGCCATCTCTCGAGAATACCTTGACATCCTAAAGGTGGGCTCGACCTACATCTTCAAGAAGGGGACACTCATAGTTAGCCATTCTGACGATAATTTTGTGCTGATGAGGAAAAAATCAGTTATCAAACTGCACAATGAGGAGGATTCGATTTTCTTTGACTCCTCATCTGAACATTCCAGTTCATCTGATTATATGCAATACATCGTTTCTCCTTTCAGCTTTGAACTGGAATCATCCCGAACTGAGGCACCAAAATCATAAAATATCCAAAGTAGATTGACTAACTTGGAGAAAGAAATAGCTGACATCAAAAAAGGATCTTCTGTGAGGGCAGAACAAATATATTCCAGCTTGAGTGTTGCCAAAGAGGAAGATCTTGTCGATTTCAAAGCCAAAGTGGTCAACAGTTATCAAATTGGAGAGAGGAACCCTTCAGCTAACAAAGCTGCTGGTTTTAAAGTAAAAATGCTTGAAGAAGCTTACGATCCCAACAAGACATATGAAGTGGTCATTTGGCAGGAAGCCCTTCCATCTAAGCCCTTGATTCGTGGCTAAGTCTACCATTTCCGCTCTTTCAAGCCAAGAAACAAGGCTCAATATGGCCTTTCTTTTCACTCCCACTACGAACACTCCTCAATCTAGCATCTGTCCTGATAATCAATCATATATTGCTACTACTCCCATATTATAACAATAATAATTGACTCAAAAATGGAGGCAATTTACTAAGCACTTCTCTTACTCGAATCCTCCCCCGTCAAAGCAACCACCATGCTCACTAACCTCTCCCACAACAACCCGCACTTCCTACTTATGCTCAAAGACATGTGCCTTCAATTGCGGCAAAGATTCGGACCTGAGAAACAATAAAACCAGCTGTAATTCTAATCGATGAGCAAGACGATGCTTGTCATATTCAACAGAATGCTAAAGCAGGAATTTTTACATTTAGGCAACAATGCTTACAAACATTTGGAGGAGTACTATCAGTGGATGTTGGAAATATTGGCCTGTCCATCTATTTCCTTTGTCCATAAGAATATCTTACAACCTACTCTGACTCTGATCCTCAATCACCTAGCCCACCCTCGCTAACGTTTTCTTTAGTTCCACGACAAGATCACCCAAAAAGATATCGACCAATCAGCCTGTCTCTTCATCTATTTGTAAGCTATGCTAAAATCAAAAATAAGCCAAGATGAGCTCATCTCCACCATCAAAGAAAGCCATCAGTTTTTATTCTTCATCTGTAATCATTCACTAAATTACACCATTGACTTCTACCGCGAGAGATATATGTAGATGGATGACCCCAATCCTTTCAGCCCTTTTGTCATGTTGTAAATGATAGAACTATCTTAGACTAAAACAGGTGTAATATATGCTGACCACTTTATGCGATATGATCTCTTTTTGCTTCTATTACCATAACCAACGGGTTAGGACACATGTTGATCTATTAACCGAATAGATGCTGTTTAGCCAGGAACTTGGTATCTATTTGAAGAGGATATTAAATTTGGAAAGATAGCTATTCAGAAGCAACAGGTAGTCCAACAAACATGGACTACAACTTATCATCATGGGTAATTTCACAGCGAATTAATGCAAAATTATCAATAAAATAAAAACTATGTGCCTTACCAGTATTTGTTATCATATACAGGTATCTCCCTTATTATATCTGTCACAGATAAAAAATTTAACCTCACCTATACCGATAAACCTCTCCTCAGAAGTCTAGAAGAATTGACTGTGGTCCTCATCTCAGATCTGGAGATATGTAGTCAACCTCATGTGATGACTGAGCTCAGCCAGGAACTGTGGGCTGATAGCATGCTATCTGCTATGGTCGATGTCCTAAAAACTACATGCATGTTCGTCGATCTCCAGAAGATATTTCATCGGATGCTGGATGTTAGAGGACTCATTCAGCTAACTTTCGGTTTTTTGCTGACCTACTAAGAAGAACTGACCCTGTTTGAGCACGAACATGAGGATTACTTCGCTCTCACCTATTACATTTTATTCGGAAAAATAGATGAAAAAGATGAAATCGAGAGCCACAGCATTGATCTGACTTTGGGAGAATTTTGTCTCAAAAGACATATAGTTGACTTCATCAAAAATATGTGCATCTATGTAGAAGGGTTCGCATCAACCATGTTAGAATTGTGTCTGGATGTTGCTCTGTTGGAGACCACCTTTAGAAAGACCAAAAATCATGATCTGAAATAAATGTTCAAAGCCAAGCATCATTTGTAGAGAGGTGAAGGACTGGAGTTGATCAATTTGGAAAGTGCCATCCTCATGTTGACAGTCGTCATTGAAGGCTACGACAACAAGTTGTCTAAAAGTGCAAAATTCAAATAATTTTTAGACACAATTAATCCCTCATCAATGACTCAACTATAACTGACCCGCACCTATACTTTCCTTTCTGTTCATTCGGTCTAATTCAAATCTTCCAATATTTACACCAAACACTACCACTGGATAGAACGTGCCCTTTCGATGAATAAAAATGATGACTCACTCAATAATAGCGCCCTTTATTTCCTCAGAAGAGTCATAGTTGAAGGTTACGAACATACAAAGTCATATTGTTCTCTGGCTGATAAAGTACTCAGTGATGCTCTGGAACATGTGGTGTCTGCCAACTCTGCCCTTTTTGTTGAATTTATTGTGCATACTGTCCAGAGTGACAAAATAAGGAGGAAAATTCTCAATTTTGAGTGGATCAATAAGGCAGTGGAACTGACCACCATGTTAGCCCATCGAGTATTCAGCTAGAAAAAATCCAACCACGATCTAATATTAGCAATTCTAAAATTATACACAGCCACAATCGATGCCGCCCACATCCTAACCTAAAACAACCAGCAACATCCCTATCCATCTTTTAAACAATAAGCCCACCACTTCGATGACCTAATTAACAATACTCTCCACTAGAAACTCATCACTTTTTATTCAAAAATATTCAAAGCCAAAGATTTGATCAAATAGGAGTATCACTGTATATATTAATTGGCTGACTACCTCTTTGTCTTGTTTGTTAGAGATGCCAAATTAGATAATACGACCTTTGCTGTAGTGATCGATCTCATTATGGGTATACTATCCAGAGATGAAAAATAAAATCATAGCTATACTACAGCCTAATTCAAATTGTTATATCAACTGATCAACAGAGTACCCTATTAGTTGCAAGAGAGTCACTATCTTACTATTCGCAATTGGATGTAAAGCCAACTACACTCATTCTCCTAATTGCACATCAACCAGGTCTGCCTAATTATGCAATTAATTTATTTCTTCATCCATGGCAACATCTTCCAAAAGAGTAATATGATCACCTTCTTTCAACCTGTCACCGCATAAATCTAAAAAATATTTATCAAGCAACTACTCACCTATGAAGAGTATTGTTCAGTTATTCAGCAAGAAGAAGATGCAGATCGGAGAAAAATCAATTTGAGTAATTTGCATCATGATCCCTACAACAAGGAAGAACAAAAAAATCCTATCACTATTGTCAGATTGTATAACACGATTATATTAAATCCTAACCATCAACCGCAGTCGATTCATTTGGTTAAAAAATTGTTGAAGTTCTATATCAGAGATTAATTGCCTTACTATGACCTGGCTGTACAATTCCTGGCGATTAGTATCTTGGTGGCGAGAACGAGAAATAGCGGAGTGCTGGAGATATTTACCATGGGCTTGGATATGCTCTATTGCAATGCTATATACTAGAGAGATATCAAAAATTTGACAATCGACTAGAGGGTCATCAAAGATCTTACGAAGGAACTCAGATCTCCTATCAGCATTTTGGACCCCTATGCCTAGCTAGCCAACATGGTTAATGAAGAACTGAACAAACCCAGAAGACCCATATTCATCGATTACCGCCTTCCCTTCGAGCAAATAGAGGTCAACATCATCGATTTCATCAAAAACGACGAGTCCACCCTCAACACCGTCAAAAAGTTGATCTCTATCCGCAGAATCAATGACCAGCCCAGAAAGATAGTCAAGATAAAGAGAGATCAGGAGTGATTGTTTATTATTGAATTTTGGAGGCATTTAATAATATTTTAGGCATAATGCAGACAGAGATAGTATCGTTGGAGGAGCTCAAGTAAAACATCGAAATGATAATCGATGAACACTACCAGATCTTGTCTAGAAACCTCAAAGAAAGCGATGCTTACAAAATGATCAAAGATTATGAACAGGCCTGTTAATTGGTCCGATAAGTGCAGGAGTTAGAAGACGTGGAACTGAAAGATGCTACCTTTGTTCAGGAAGTCTTGTCTGAAGGTCGAATGCACCTGAAATAAATGGAGGCTCAACTGGCATACCAGAACAAAAAGGGTGATGCTTTAGAATTGTAAAATAAAAACTTGAAACAGTTTTACACCATTTTCCACAACTACATCTGCCACATCAAGCAAGCCACATTGCTCATCAAATCTCAGAAGTTGAGCGAGAAAGAGCATGAAAATTTGACAGAAGTCAAGTCAAAATTCACAGAGGCCAACAAAAATGATACAATGAGACGTGTCCTTCAACTGAAGAAATAAAACGATGATGGATAACATGTTCTGAATCAGGTGGAGAAAAAAATCAACCAAGATGTGCAGGAGACTGAGAAGAGACTCAGAAATATCGAAGGAGAGTGTATCAAATTGTAGGCAGAGTGGAAAATGAAAGATAAATCCTACAGAGAAACACTCAAACAAGAAAACCAAAGAAAAATCGATCGGCTGCGATTCGGGTCAAGCAGAAAGGAAGAAGTCAAGCCAGTCTCTCCCTCTAGATTGTAAGGTAGAAGATAACACACCAATGTTGAGCTATCTGCCGTCAAAATCGTGTAGTACAACAGCCCCTACGAAAAAATTGAACAATACGCAGCGTTATGTCTCCTCATCGTCACAGTCATTGTAATGTTCTATGTCGGCCATCTTTTCTCGTCGGATCGGCCAATAGTGTGATTGCATAATACTTCACATTTTAATAATTTCCCTCCATATCATCCCCTAAATGGTAAAATAGGCCAAAAACTCAAGCAGCGACTCCTAGTCTTCTAAAAAATAATAAAAAGTCTAAAAGAGAGGCAGACCTAAAAGGAGGTTGAGCTCCTAGAATGAAGTAGATGAATACATTCTCAAAAAGAAATGTGAGGTATGTCTGCTTAAGAACCGAGAGCACTAAATGTTGCTATGCGATCGGTGTGATGACTCCTATCATCAGAATTGCCTAGACCCACCTGTTGACAATCCTTCGGAAGTATGGATCTGCCCAACCTGCCTAATCCAAATCTAAGCCCTATATATTGACAAAGGTAATGAATGATCTAACTTAGAAGAAAAAGACAAAATAAAGGCTTAGAAGGTATGCTTCAGCTGCAAAGAAGACCTGAATAGAAAGCACCAGATCCAAGGAGTCGATAATTAGGGCAATCCCATTCAAATCGAGTGCATGAAACTGACTCCCAGAACATGTCTATACTGCAAACATTCCTTCCATGATCTATGCTTCAGTCCTAGAAAAAATTCACTCAATTGCCACCCCTGCTAAAAAAAAATCAGAAGTATACCTGATATATATCAAAGAACGAGGCCCCAAAAATCACGATTAGTTTATGGAGTACATTGATTATTCCATCGACAACGTCAAAAATTCAGATCACAGTCTGTTGTAGGACGGCTCCTCGGACAAGCACATCACAAGACACAAACATTTCAGGCTAAAAGTACCACCTTACATGACTTCCTGGCAATTGATAATCCAATATGAGGCTAGTCTGTACTATGCCTTCACCAGCAAACGGCTGACCTTCATCGACGACCAGATCTACCACAATGACTAAAAGTAAAAATTAATGTAGTTGAACTCTCCCGATCAGTAGTCAGAAGGCAATATATTGAGGCTGCATGAGAAGGACGAGAAAGTATATGAGGAATTCAAGATTAACAGCAAGAAAGGTTTCGTGGGACCATTGGAAGTGAAGGAGGATCGAGTGAAAGGGTTCTATTTGGTGTCGACAGATTACATCCCTCCTTGTACGATTGTTTCAGAATATTCAGGTGAAGTGATGACCTCCAGAGCTGCCCTACAGTTTTAGGAAAACGACAGCATCTTCATGTTGGTCAAATGCCACAGATCTGTCTAAAGCTTAGACATCGTGCCTGAAAAATACGGAAATATCTCCCGTTTCTTCTCAGGTATTAACAACAACCTGAAACGTTCGTTATGGACCAAACTGTAAAACATTCGATCACTCCGTTTCAGCTACAAAGGCAGAGTCCATATTCTCCTCTACACCATCAAACCAATCCAAGCAGGTGAAACTCTCTACTTCGACTACAACGGCAGTCTATTTCATGAGTATCCAACTGACCATTTTGTCAACTGAGTTTATTTGATATCTGTGTGGCTATATACATTGTTATTATGGGGTTGGTGAGACAAAATGGACGAAGGGGTTTTATTTAGGTGATTGATTATAATGGTCTAGCTTGTTTTTGTTTTGGTCGCTAGTACATAATTTTATTTCCAACTCGTATATGGAAGTAGATAGCCATTGTCGATTGAGTGAAGGGCAAAACAATCTGTTTCCTACTCGTGTCAACCAAATCCGGATCAGTCCCGTCAAAACAAGGGACTCCCAGACCACTCGCAAATCCTTAAAGCCCTTTTCGTCCTCCATCATCCAATAGAAAAAAAAAATCATGACCAAGGAGGAAATCCTCAAAATCAACTCTAAAATCCAACTCATCAAAAGCAAGTGCATGAACGTCAGACCAAAGCTCGGGAAATCGGATAGCAAAAAAACCCTCAATTCAGTCTGGATGGATAATGAACCTCTCAATGAAAGCCTTGACCTCGACAGCGAGGAACCTGACCGCAAAGGTAATAAAGTACACCTCATGAAAAGTGTGTTCGAGAATCGACCTGCCACCATTTTTTTCCAGTATCCTAAATGTTGCGGCAAGGAGCCAGTAGAAAACGACCGCATTTACAGCCTCGAAAAAGCCCAACTCTATTACAAAATCGCAGGCTCATAGTATAAGTGCATCGTTAACTCCCTCGAACACAACGGTATTCAAAAACTGTAGGAAGGAAACAATTGGACCATTTATTTTGATGTCAGCGGAACTCGTCTGAAAACTCTTGAAAATATGGGAAAGCATCAAAAATTCAATCATTTCCCAGGCTGCTGGAATCTCGGCCGCAAAGATTACATGTGGAAACACCTCAACAAACAAAGAAGAAGTCACCCTGAAGCCTATAACTTCGTCCCCAATACCTACATATTCCCGTCTGATTTCGACCGTTTTGAGATGGCTCGCTAGACCGCCTAAAAGAATAAGCTATGGATTATGAAGCCTACCAATCAAGCATGCGGTAGAGGAATCAAAATGGTAACAAAAGACACCGACATCCGCAACCGCCGTGATACTCTAGTTTCTGAGTACATTTCAAATCCCCATCTGATCAACAATTTCAAGTACGACCTTCGAATCTACATTGTGGTAACTAGCTACGACCCTCTGAGAATATACATGTTTCAGGAAGGGCTCACAAGATTTGCTACATACTAATACAATGTCAAAAGCAAAGATGTCAGTAAGCGTTTCATCCATCTGACCAATTTTTCAGTCAACAAAAAATCAAAAAAGTTTGTGAAAAACACGAAAGAAGAGAAAGATGGTGAGGGGTCCAAATGGTCTCTGACTGCCCTGAAGAAACACTACGACTCTCTGGGGATAAACTCAGATAAGGTACATATCTGACCTATTCAGCTTTTTGATGATATCAAGGAAGTCATTGTGAAGACTTGCATCAGTGCAGAACCAGTAATGCTCGATATACACTCAAAAACCCAATAAAAAAGAACCTGTGGTTTTGAACTTTACGGGTTTGATATCCTGATCGACAGCAATCTCAAACCTTGGCTCATGGAGGTCAACGTCTGCCCCTCGCTCAGCTCTAGCTCACCCATGGACCGAAAAATCAAGCATACCTTGCTCACTGACCTACTCAACCTCATAGGAATTGAGTACAATTCCCGCAGCAATTTGGAAAAAATCAAGAAAAAATAAAAAGAGCGATTGTTCAACTACGGAAATCAGGATAAACGTTACTACTCAAAAAATATCAACAACCTCGAACAGCTGAACTACAACAACTGTCTAGAGATCCTCAGTCCCTAGGATTGGATGGTCCTGTTCTAATCTGAGGAGGAACTCAGTCGAGCCGGTAATTTTTAGAGAATATTTCCGACAAGGCAGACAGTGGACAGGTTCAAGCCTCTGTTCGAGATAAATCGGTACAACAACAATATGCTGTGGAAGCATGTCAAGTCGGACGTCAGTTTCATAAAAAGAATTTATTAATGATTATGATATAATCCTTTCATTTCTCTAACTCAAACCATGCACTATCATGTACTATCAAGGTTTACTGATCTTGGACAGCTCCTCACAGATCTTGAATGGTAGAACACAGTCCAATGCTGCATAGTGAAGCTGAGCCTTTCGCAGAGGGCGATAGAACCAACCTGAACACTGCTCGTACTTTGATAAGGTCTTCTTGAACAGCACTTCACACTGGTAGGACAGATTGGATCTTGTTTATTTGGGAAACACCCTCTTAAATTCCTTGCTGGAATCGTGCACCCGATTCTTCATCAACTCCTGAATCTACTTCTCTTCAATGTCCAACTTCATACTTCTGGTCATTACTGTTAGCTCTTTTGTGATATCTTGTCCATAGATCTAACATTTTTTGAAAATGTGAGTCATTATGTCTCTAACTCTTTTATTGTCTTTCAGCTACAGAATGTCAAATATGAACACTTTAGAACCGTTGTAGAGCTGGAGAGTTGATGTAACAGATGGATCAAAGACATGTGTTCCTCCACCTCGCTCCTAGTCCATACCAACAAAGGTGCTGAATTCTTTCTCGTAATCAATTTAGTTGATATTGAGTGAGGTGACCACCATGACATGGTTGATCCCCATTTCAAAGTCTCCCATATACACATAGTCATCTGCCTTCTTATCGTTGACCTCTTCTAAGATATCTACCTCCGTTGGTCCGAAATAGTCATTATCCAACAAAATATTCCTAATTTGCAACAGTTCCTCCCTCTCTCCTTTTCGCAAAGGTATTTTATACTAATTTTCGAAGTTGTACTTCACTACAAAATACTTCATTTCTCTAGTTTTTCGGTCCTTTGCTAACTCGTCAATCAGCACTCTAAGCAAATCCCGACTGTAACTAACGATCAACTCGATGTTGAACAACCTGAAAGTTCGCATCTGATATCTGATGTACATTTTCTGCATAGTGATGATGTAGTTTTAGAACTGGAAAGGATCCACCTTCAGGTTACGCAGCACTGTCTAGCATTTGCCCAGATCTCTTTTGTCGCCATTCGAGCATTTGTCCACAAAAATGCTAAGTAATTTCATATCAATGTTTTTGTCCTTTTTGGGAGTGAAAATGTAGACAAATTAATTGATATTGTTTACCTTGAGGACTAGGTCTACTATTTTGCCGTAACTGATCAAATCGTAGAGGTTGAATTCATGGACCAGAGGGAGTATCTTGTTCTACTCTTGTCTTTTGTTTGAAAGCAAATCCTTCAAAATGAGGTGAGCTTCCTCTTCGAATTATCTAACCTTATCTGTGAAGAATTTGCTGATCAGATCTCGACAGACTGTGATGAATTTTCTGCCGATGTGAACATACAATTAGAGAACAAAGTTGAATAGTCTGAACATCTCGTCTATCTCTTCAGTCGTCGCCACCTGCATCTATTTTAGAATTATCTGTGCCCAGAAAGTGTGGAAACCTGCCAAAATGGCGGCCATCTGATTGCCGGTTGTGCTCTCATCATCGGCACTGTTGCTGATGGCCATAAATCGGTTGATTGACTCTTTGAAGGTAAACTTGCCTTAGTTGAGGTTTGATAAGATTTTGTCTGTAAATTTTGCAATATTAGCACTCTTCACCTGCCTGAACTCAAATAGCCATTTAGCGATCCTTTCCTCATCACCTCGCACAATTTAACGGGCCATGAAAATCGAGTCGATCTTCTCTTCCTTCTTCTCCTACTTCTTCTCCTTCTTAACCTTCCCTTCATCTTGCTTCCTTGCTTTCTATTTCTTTTGATGTTGCTCAAGGGCTTTTGGTGATCCCTCCTACATTAATTTTATAAGTCAGTCAAAGAATTGAAGAAAAACACCATAAATCACTCATCTTCCAGCATTTTTTAATCAAAAAGATGCAGAGTTTCCACAAAGGCAAAAGTGTCTCCTTCTATGAGCCTGAATTTAAGACAATCGCTGTCCCCGTCCACACTCTCAACACCCACTTAAAAGACTAACTTTCCTGATTAAGCTCCGATCATCTTGGTCAGCTCAATCACTCCATCTTTCAGAGATAGGTCACCCTAGAGAAATTGCAACAAAGCTTATAGATCTTCGTAGCTCTGCAGAGCAGGAACAAAACGGTCTGATAACTTGGCTAATTCCTTTCTGTACTTCCCCTTGCTGATTCCCTTGGCTACGTCGACATAGTTAACCAAGCTTCTGTTGGTCTGTTTGTTGACTTTGATAGTCCTTCCCTTGAGCTTTTTTAAAACTGCCTGTTTCTTCTTTTCCACAATCTAAGTGTGAATTATTCTCATCTCAATTTCAAGGTCCTCTCCCATCAATAGGTCTCCTGTCATCCAAGGATGTGCCAATATTTCAGGAATTGTCAATCTATGTGTAGGATCAAAGGCCAGCATAGAGTTTAGCAGATCCTTAAGTTCAGGTGAAAACTTCACTTTTTTCTCATGTGTCGCCCAAAACTTCTCCACATAGTTCAGAGCAATGAATTTGTAGAGTCCAGTATTAGGCAAAGCAGTCAAGAAAGGAGGCTGTGAGCTAACCAATATGAAGAGCGTCACAGCAGCAGCAAAAAGATCATTCATGACTCCATTGTAATTTTTCTTCATCAACATTTCTGGTGATTTGAATGAATCTGAACCACAGACCGTCTTGGGTTTGCCATCGTTGATTATTTTGGCTGATAGACCAAAATCACATATTTTCAAGTTGAAGTTGCTATCAAACAGAATGTTCTGAGGTTTTATATCCCTGTGAATTATGTTCTTTGAGTGGAGGTAGCTTAGAGCTTCAAGCATTTGATGGAAAAGTGTTCTGGCGATGGTTTCGTTGAGGGAGCCGAATTGAAGAATTTAGCTGAGATCATAAGGTGCATATTCAAATACCAGAGCTGACCTGAACTACTATTTGCCTTCCTTGCGGTAGGTTCCTGACTTGACGACATCATGCAATTTAATAATATTGGGATGGTCGAGCTCCTCCAAAATGGCGGCTTCCTTCTAGAAAATACTAGCCAACACTTGCTGTGAATATGCGTTGTTTTTTGTTGCAAATTTGATGGCATAGTACCTTCCATCGTAAAAGGCCAATTTGACTCTACATCTCATTATGCTTACTTTCCGAAAGTGCCTTCTCCTAAGGTCTCGATGATGCTGTACTTGTCGTAGGTACACATTTTTATTATAAGGTCATGAGGAATAGCAACTCTACATCAATATGCTTTAAGAATAAATTCTATTACATTCCAACAGTCCTATATGTGACTCCTCTGGATGGATAAAAAGTGATATGGCTCAATGAGGGACACGTCATCGTTCAGTATAATAATACTAGTATCCCCTAAATTATAAATATGAGTACGCTAGGTTCGTATCTGAAGAAAGACACCACCAAGTTGCTACTTGGAGCTTCAGGGGTCTACATCGCCTATCTCAACCTCTCAGTCATCAATTAAAAAATGTACCCCTATCATTACTGTCAGCTACTCATATGCCTATCCCACACACAAGGATCCAACTGTTCAGCATATCTACTAGTATGCGGATCTGGTGCAAATGATCGCAGCTTTGTTCTGCTTGATCTACTCATTCTCACTCTCGAAGGTCAAGAATGAGCCACCGAATCCGATTCCTTTCACTGAGGTCATTATTTTGGGCACTCTTTACACCCTCAACGTCAATACGCTCAACTATTCACTCTATTACATCCCTTATCCTGTTAGAGTGGTGGGAGATAAGATGGGTTATCTGACAGCCGTGATCATGGCTGTTTTTTTCAGCCGAATCAAAAATAACAAAAAACTGAACCTCGGAGCTGACAAAATTTACAGAGCCATTATGATATCAGCAGGTGCTATCGGGTTCGCCTACTTCTATCAGTTCAAGTCCAGTCAGGCTAACCTTTATGTCGAGTCGGAAAGATGGAAAGGGTATGTGTTGATTGGCATCTCTGTCATCACTGAGGCTCTTTTCGGGGATTCGCAAGCCTATGCAAAAGCTACATACAAGCCAACCTCAAACAACATGATGTTTTCGGTCAATATAACCACCTTCTTCCTCAACATTGCCATACTCCTCATCAGCGGCACTCTCACACCCTCCATTCGATTCTGCCTGGCACATCAGTAAATCATTGTTGATATTTTGCTGGTCGGCGTTCTGACCATTCTGGGCCAGGTGTCAATTTACTACGTCATTCTAAATTTCCGACAGCACATGTTTCCTTTAGTGGCAACCACAAGAAAAATACTGACAATTCTCTACAGCATCTACTACTTCAAGCATAAGACAAATTTGTATATGTGGATTTCCCTTGTGCTTGTCTTTGGAGGTATCATCTATGAACTAGCCGATTAGCTGTACTACGATGTGTCAGGGGAAAAACCTATCAAAGTGAGAAAATTGTAATAGTACGAGCAAAATTCTCTAAATTACTCAAATCCTGAGGAGAAGGTCGACTGATCTTTTTGATCTTTCATAAGGTTGATATTGAGATAATTTGATATGACAAATGAATGATCAGGTAGCTATAACTTTCTGGCAGTTGTTGATTATGTCATAATGTTTGTATTCCTTTCTGGGTCTTTGGCTGAATTCTGTGTATTGAATGAGTCGGGAACTGTTCATGCTACTAACTGCTCGGTTTCGCTCAGGATTAACCTCAGCTCTCTCCGTCACTGTCTTCTGAATAGGATGAGGGTGAGGGTTCTAAGCAATGATATTCATGGTGAACTGTTTTCTCAAACTTAGCTCATGTTCTAACTTCCTGGCAGATGACTCTCTTAATCTTTCCTTCTCTGTATTATCATATCCCTGTAGAGAACTTGGTTTGGTTCGAGTAATTTCTTGGGATTTATTGCTCAACTGACTGTATCTTTTTTCGCCTTGCTCTTTAAGGAAACTTAAATGTTGCTTTTTGTAGCTTTAATCGCTGGTTGTGTCTAATTTGAGGTACTTTTGCTCGAATCGCATCCTATCTCTTAGTTTTCTGTCGAAGTCTGACTCAATAAAATCGATATAGTTCTTGGCCTCGGTCCTAGCTTCTTCTGTCTTTCGCTTACGTACCGATCGCTTCATCTGCCTAGAAACACTTATACCTCGCTTTGGATGTTGTTGAGTTGATTCTGAAAGATAAAATTCCTCTTTGTCTGCTTCTTTCGCTTTTATTCTTAGTCCAGCAATGCTACAAAAGGATGTTCTAGGCAATCGCCCCACCACTATTTTGTCTTTTTTGTATTTTTATCTTTTTTCATCAGTTTATAGTTGTCTTACATGTACTTCTGCTCGGTTTTTGTCTTGGCCCACTTCTAACTCGCCTTCTTCGCCTGCTCCTCCTGTACTAAAGTACCTATATTCATCCTCTCATAAGTTTTCTCCTAAGCTGATTTTTCCCGACTTTTCCGACGTTGCTCAAGTTCTCTGTCTAGTTAGGCATGATATGCTTTTTTCTTGCACTCCTCCCACATTCTAAACTCTTTCAGATTCTCCATCTTGGCATTATTGGGTTGCTCGAAGAGTGAAGGTAGTTGAAAGCGATGTCTTTCCATAAGTTAGTTTTATTATTGAACCAAATATTAGTAAACGAATCAAATATGCATTCCCATGTAAAATTTACCTTCAGAGACCTTACCGCTCTTCTCCACCAATTTGCCTTCTCCCTGGAGTTGACCATTCTTGAAGTCACCACTGTATATATGACCACGGGTGACCAATTTCCCTCGACCTGTCAATCTCCCCTAACTCCATTCTCCCACATACTTCACGTCTATTGTTTGATCTAAAAGAAATTTATTTTGCTGCATGTAGTCTCTGACCTCCTCCTCAGGTACATTCAAAAAGCCAACTCCTTGAAACAGACCTTCTTAGAACATCCCCTAGTATTTTATTTTTTTATCTGGATCTTGGTAGATGCCCCAACCATGCCTTTTTCCTTTTAGATATTGCCCCTTGTAGTATTTTGTCTTGCCCCAGCCTTAATAACAGTCGTTGACATACTGCCCCTCATAAATGAGCTCTCCTTTGGAGTTATACTATTTGCCATATTATTCCTTCTTACCTTTCTTGACCACCCCCTCATACAACCTATTCCCACTCTTATCCAAAAGGTTCAAACATCCCTAGTACTCCATCAACTCCTCAACAGGCGAATAAGTTTTGATTATGAAATACTCATCATTATTCCTTTACAATTTCACTTCATGTTCGTCAATTTTCTGTATTTAGCTGACCTTGAGCAGTTAGCTGAATTCAAGAGGATTATTTTCATGATCTTATTTTATTTTGTAGTTGTTTAGCTCGGAAAGGCAGACATAGATTGATGTTGTACTTTATCCACTGCCCATTTCAATTATATACATACCCATATAACCCATCACTATATTCTATAGAAACAATAAGAAAATGCATAGTCAGCGAGATGTTCAGGACGAGATCCGTCAATAATTTCTCCCCCGTACTGACAAGTACAAGGATATTGTCAATAACAAACAAATGCCAGTCACCAATTAATCCTGTGTTGTTGTTCCCTGTCTGACTAAAACATATGGCTTCAAAACCAACCAATTCAAATTAAACCACAAGTACCTACATGGTATGATCTCAGAATAAGACTTCAACTCATTCATCAGAAAAGGTAAAAATATAGCTTAATGCAGCCAATAGAATAATCGATAAAGAACTGATCAATAAATCGAATCAAGAAGATGAACCTTTCTTCAAATTTACCTCCATTCTGTTGAAAATATCAATTGTTATGTCTGTGTTCGCACTCATCCTGATGGCAGCCATTACTTATGCCAATATATCCAATCCGACCTCAGATATCATTCTTTATGTCTCTATCGCCTTCTTACTCGGTTCTAGTCTAGTGGCCGCCCTCTGCCCTATCTTCCTCTACAAGGCCAAATACGCCTCCCTCAATTATTAGCACATAATCAGCTAAAAGTTAAAATAACTATAAGCAAGTCAAAACAAGGAGAACGAAAGCAAAGGACAAAGGCACATCATCTGGAAATTCCAAAATAATTTCTATTGGGTCGAATTGCACATCAATCGATTAATCGCTCCCAAAATTGAGTCATCCAATAGTATTTAGTGATATTGAGAATTATGATGAAAATATATGAAATCATACTGTTCAGCCTATAAACAGACGTTGGTTTAACTATTAGATCTGGGATTACTGGAGGTTAATTGTCTTCTTTGAATATTCTAGCTCACGTCTGGTCAGTTAGAGCTCCTTTGCTATGTCGAAAAATTTGCCACTTTTTTGTTTGATATCATCTTGCATTTTGAGAGTTCTCCGAGCAGAGGTCAGTCTGGTCTTGTCACGACGAATATCCCTTGTATCTTTCTTAGAGCTGAGGTCACTGACATCCAAAGTAGCATGCTTATCCTTCTCCCTAGTGTACAGCTCTCTGCTGACAACGAACCTTCTGGAAAGTCCCGTGTTTGCAGTTTGTGATCTCATTGTGGTTCTGTTGGACTAACTGAGCTCCCTCTTCAACCTGGCATTCTCATTGACCAGCAGATTCTTCTCCTTCTGATGCTAATTTTCCTTCTTCCTCATGACATTCAACTCATAGACCAATTCCGAATTTTCCTTCATCTTCCGAATAACTTCATTGTCTTTTCCCTTCATTATTCTGTCAGTACCTGATGTCACCTGCATCAAGCTTTGCTAGACATGTGCCAAATGTCTGGTTATTTCTTAGCTAGTGTCGTCCTTCTTCTTTTTCTGTTGATTTTTGTGTTTGTCTTATTTGATGTAATTTTTGTATATTTTCACTATCTAACTGTTCCAGTCTTTGGGATCGACTGTGTTGACCACCATGAATATCTAAGCACACAGCTAATCGTGTGTTCGCTACTTGTATTTTAGCTGGATTCGTAAATCGCTGTTTTAGCGTTTGGTAATGGTAGATATAGTTTAGCTCTTTTATGCTCTTTGCTCCAGATTATAATTCTTCTTTTTGAGCTCCTTGTATTATTCGTCTAATTTCAACATCTATGATTTGAGTTTGTCGATCATGTTTTCCTTGGGTTACAACTATTTACGAATTTAGGTTGTTCTGAAACTCAGCACGTATTTGGCCTTCTCAAGGTCAGCAATTTGATGTGCTTGCTCTTTGATTATCTGATCTCGCTCACCCACCATGCCTTACTTTCTTTTCAGTTCAGCTTCTAACAGCGCCACACGATTTTCTGCTTACTTCACTTTCTGCCTCAATCTATCGACCTCCCTCACACTGATGCCTGCCTTCTAATTCAATTCTTTAAATTATTGTCCCTGTGCTTCCAACTTGACCTGCACTTGCTAATTACATTCCTCAAGCTGTTTTTTCCCTTCTTTCAAGGTGCCAATCACCGCATCTTTGGCAATTTGCAACTACCTGAGCGTATACTAATTTTCCTGCTCTAGGTCCAACAACTGCAACTATATTCTTTTTTTGTCCTGTAGGTGAGCTTCTTTCATTTTGTCCATTTTAGCATTTTCCAATTGCAATTTATTGGCATAGTCCTATCTGATGGCCTGCACTTCTCTGTGATACTTCGTTTACAGTTAAATGATCAAGTCTTAATATTGCATTTTTTGTGCTAATTTTTATTGTTAAAGGCTCATTACCTTTTCCCTCTCCATTTTGCACTTACGCTCATACATGTCCTCAATAGTATCGATGTTTTTGTTCTGGCCAAATTATAATTGTTTGAACATGTCTTCCGTCTACTTCTCTTGTTTCATCTTGCTGGTTGCCATCGTGTGATATTTTTCATGGGTAAATTGAATTTAGTGTTAGTATTTTGACTTCAACTTCAAAATTGCTTGTTAGTAGTTGTTCTTCTCCTCCTACATTTTGACTGTATGACTTGAGATCAGGATGTCGAACCTGCTTTCGATTTATTTGACCTTATCGAAAAATGATAAAATCTAATCTTTTTCTATCACCACCAAATCCTACCCAAACTTGTGACGTTTCGACTCATTCTGACGGGTTATCTTAAGGGCCATAATGTCTTAGAATGAAGTATAGGCCAAGAGATGCCCACCTCTGCATTGTAATTTGAATGGTTGTTTCGAAAAAAGAGGATATTAGCTGACCCGATCGAATCTTAGAGAGGCCGACCAACTCAGCACACCTTTCGTATTGGTCACAAAATAGCCACCGTAAAGAGGAAAAATATAATCGAAATCAGGCAGCGGATGTGGCATCGTATCCACTACCTTGCCATCTTCCACCACCGCAATGTCTTTTTTTGTCGACACTAACAACTTCCTAGTTCTGTGGTCCAATCTCGCATACCTGATCTGTTCCTCTATTTTCACATGTACTTTTGTGTTAGTTGATACTTTGAAGATTTGGATGCTGTCGATGGTTATCACAAATAGCTAATCGTCCAATTAATTCCAAAACACCTGCAAAGGCTAACCTTGTATTTTGTATGTTCCCACCTCTACCAATCTAAGTAAATTGTAGACTGCAACACAAGCATTCTGACCTCTTCCATAGCGACAGGCCACCAGTTGTCCTCCATGACTGTATATGATCGATTGCACCCTTTTTAGTGAAAATTCAGCATAGTACTTGAATTTTGTGAACAGGATTTTGTATATTTTAACCTTGTCCTCGAAAGCAAGCATAATTGAAGCTCCATCTGGGTTGATGGCACCCGAAAAGACTGCTCTTTTTGATGGGTCGATCGGGTCGCTGTAATGTGAAGAAAGCATGGATTCGCCTTTGTCGACATTGTAGAGCAATACTGAGTTTGTTCCAGCTAGCAAGGCGTACTTCTTCTGTGTCGATAGACTGAGAACTCCTTCACTATCTCGGCTCTCTATGCTATCTACTTTAGTGAAAACTAGATCGGATGCATCCAGATCTGTTCCGACATTGTCACATCTCCACATGAACAGGTCATTTTTATTAGTTCGGACCCACACCTCCTCATTGTTGGCACTCATACAAATTTGCTCCACTCGATGACCTTAATTTAAGGCTAGTTGCACTTATCCAACCATCACGAATGATATCTCTTCACTGTCATCGGCCATAGCTTTGAGTGTGTTATTACTGAACCACACCAGAATTCCTCTGGGTATTTTTAGCACCTCCATGATCTAACCTCCCTCACTACTCAGATCAATTATTCTGCTTAACTCAAAATCCTCCAGAATGTAAATGCAGTTCCTACTTACTATCAACTTCCTCCCACCAAGCAACAGTTCATGTTGGATTATTGGTCCCTGTACTTTCCTTAAACTTTACTCAGATATCTCCCATTTCCCTCCTGCGTACTGCAGACATCGGATGTACGGACTGCTCGTGTTGCCAACTACAGATAGGGTCATGTTTTATCGACCATCGATTTTAACATCCTCAAAGGGAGAGGTATAGCCCATCGCTAGAATTTTTGATTTACTGAAATCTGCCAAAAAGACACAGCTCGATTCCCTTCCTTTTGCTACACCGTAAAGCAGATAATTATCATACTCGTCCACCAACAGTTGCATTTTCTCCAATTAAGCCATAAAACCTGCCTCCAAAGGTAGCAAGATGCCCTTCCTTTCCCCATTTAGTCCATACATGACCAGCTCTATTTATTTGCCTGTCTTTTCAACCACAAAGACTCCCTTGCGATTGACCATAGCCTTGAAGCAGTAGACCTTATCTGCATTTTTATTGAGACAAATGAACTCGGAGTCTGACCTGTTGACTTCTTTAATGCAAAGAGTGTTGCCTGCTCTAAATAATATTTGCTGGTCGTCGAAGCATTCGAACTAAGAGAGGGAGGTCTTTATCACCGACTTAATCGTTACTTTCATCTGCTATATTATACACCCCAAGCCCACATAAAATTTATCAAGAGCAAATGAGATAGATCTGACAAGACAGAGGAAGGGACAAATGATTGAGATCAATTGAGGGCGTCGTACCTGAGAATGATCCTGGATTCTGGAAATCTCTTCTCGAGCATTTGTTTGGATGAACTGTTTCTGATTATTTGTGTGTTGTAGTGCTCTGGATCGAGAGTAAAAGTACAAATCAATTTGAGGTCTGGCTGCATTTTGAATAAAAAATGGTAGCATTCCGGCAACTGTTTTGTTCTTGGGCTAAGAATAACTCTATTCTTACCTGAACAGCAATAGCTCCTATAAATTGGGACAGTTAAGCTCGGTCAGTGGCTCAGCCTCATTGAAGTAGTTCTCAAACTAAGTCTTCTCATTATTACAAATGTGATCTTTTTGATTTTTGGAATCTGCATTTTCCTCAAACTTTTGATTTTCGTTATTTTGTTCACCGCTGCACATAGAATAACTGTTACCAATTTATAACTACTCCAACTCTGGAACCTTGAGATGGATGAAGGCCTCACATGAGATCAATTCAGTATTATCTAGAGTGTGAGCAAGAAGGTACTTATTTTGAAGACTCGTAGGTGGGTAAATTATATATGGGAGATCGAACGCACAAACTAAGGCTCATTTATATCGTCTGGGTTAATGTAAAGATACGACAGAGGATATTAGAGACATCTGCCTTCTTGATCAGAGGAAGAACTTTTGCCCACTTG
>Ga0100385_1000741_pt1 | contig 36521 bp, 27 predicted proteins | sample CryGeymeta201509_FD_81543 | JGI IMG/M metagenome (GOLD analysis project Ga0100385, IMG submission 81543) | Groundwater microbial communities from Crystal Geyser aquifers in Utah, USA - Crystal Geyser metaG 2015-09 | ecosystem: Environmental > Aquatic > Deep subsurface > Groundwater | place: USA... | reverse complement strand
TATTGAACAAGGAATAATGAATTTCGAAGTGAATGCAATCCGTATTTTAACTTCATCATTCGAAATTCCTTGTTCGATATTCATTATTCATTTTTTCCTTTAGCTTTTTTCCCAAGCATGGTCCTGGGAAAAACGTAGTACCTTATCAGTAAAGTTCGTGTAATATTTGGCAGAATATTAACATGATAAATAAAGCGAAAGAATGACTTAATGAAAATGAATGGATGAATGTTTTTCATTCAGTCATGCAACCATTCATTCTTTCATTCGATGATTACAAATTATTTAGTTCTGGCTCTGCCAGATTATGAATTACAAATGTCAACACGAGAAAATCTTTTATGAAAAAATCTAAATTTGTTTTATTTATTTCGCTTTTACTTTTCTCATCACAGTTTCTTCTTTCTCAACTTCAAGTAAAACTTGGAATTGATGTTCTGCAAGAAAGGGGTTTTGATGTGCTGAAAGGAAAACGTATAGGATTAATTACTAATCCAACTGGCGTAGATAAAAAACTAAAATCTACAATAGATATTTTATTTGAATCGAAAGAATGTAAGTTAACTGCACTCTATGGTCCAGAGCACGGAGTACGTGGAGATTTTTCCGCCGGTACAGAAGTAGATTTTTACGTTGATCCAAAAACTCACCTTCCTGTTTATTCACTTTACGGTAAAACAAGAAAACCATCAAAGGAAATGTTAAGTAATATTGAGTTGCTTGTGTACGACATTCAAGATATTGGCTGCCGTTCCTACACGTTTATAAGCACACTTGGTTTGGCAATGGAAGCCGCCGCAGAGAATAATATTCCTTTTGTTGTACTTGATCGTCCAAATCCTTTAGGCGGAATTAAAATAGAAGGCAATCTTGTTGAAGACGGTTTTTATTCATTCGTCAGTCAATATAAAATTCCCTATGTGCACGGATTAACGCTTGGAGAATTCGCTAATCTTATCAATGGCGAAGGAATGTTGAAAGATAAAATTAAGTGTGATTTAACCGTAATCCCAATGCGAGGATGGAAAAGAGAAATGAACTTTGCTGCGACCGGTTTGGAATGGATTCCGACTTCCCCGCATATTCCTTACAAAGAAACTCCCGAGTATTACGTTGCCACGGGAATTTTAGGTGAACTCGGATTTATTTCCGAAGGCGTTGGGTATACTATTCCCTTTCAAACATTTGCTGCTGAATGGATTGACGGCGAATTGCTCGCACAAAAAATGAACGCTTTAAATTTGGAGGGGATCATTTTCCGACCGATTACTTTTAAACCTTTTTACGGTAAGCATAAAGACAGCACTTTGCATGGCGTTCAGTTACATATAAAAGATTATGCGAAAGTGAATTTGATGAGTATGCAATTTTTGTTTTTAGAAGTGCATAATGAAATGTATCCTGAGAAAAATCCTTTTAAATTAGGGAAAACTTCACGCTTTGGGATGTTTGATAAAGTTTGCGGAACATCAAAAATTCGAGAGCTTTTTTCTAAGCGATTGAAGTATGAAGATATTCAATCCTTTCTTCTGAAAGACGTACCTACGTTTAGAAAACTTTCGGAGAAATATTATTTGTACAGCGAATAAGGATTTTCGTTTTGGATTACACCGTATTAAAGATCACAGAACTACCCTTGAGCCGGTATTAATCTTTTTGTAATACATAGGTAATTTTATCTCTGGTTGCAAACAGGATAGCTTTCATCTTGTTGTTAAAGCCAGAAGACATTAGTTCTTTTTTCCATGTGAAGAAGTAACCTGATCTTTTAGCTTTCATCAACTTCAAATCATTGTGGTGAATAATTCGTAACAAGTCCTTCTTAGCAAAAGTAAAGGGGTGGCCTTTATCAATCTGAAATCTTTCCATTAAGAACCTCACTAGTTGTCCCCAAGTATGATAGGTGTTCTGCTTAAAAAATATTATTCCTTTATCCTTTACTACTCTTTTTACTTCTTTCATAACCTTTTCCGGATTGTCGCAATGATCCAACACATTATCCATTATTATCAAATCAAACTTTTTATCCTCGAAGGGTAAATCTTCTCCTTTCGCCGAAAGATATTTGACGTGTTTATCTCTTTGGCTGACAAACCTCGGAACGCTTGAATAAAAACTTTCAAGAGGGTCAATGGCATATCTATAGTTACTGTCTGTAAGATAGGTCAAGATTCCTCCGGCACCGCTTCCAATTTCCAGAACAACAGTACCCTGATTGATTACAAGCAGCTCCTTTCCAAATTCCAACAAATCTTCAGCAAAATTCTTGTAAAATTCAAAATCAATAAAATAACTCCTTTTCTCCCACCAATCCTTCTCATATTGCTGGGCGATTTTCCATCTTATATTATTTACCATAAAGTTTCCTTTAAATAGGTGATAACACTTTAGCCATGCCGCGTTTACTATTGTCTCATCAAGTAACCTTTTTACAACATCAATTCCTTTTACGAAAATAAATTTATACAATTATTTTTTAAAACCGTATCCCTTTAAGAATCAAAATATTGTACTGCTTATCGCCGCCCTCAAAAAATCGGGGAGAACATTTTGCAAGATTTGACCAGAGTATTAATTGAACTTGCAAAACAGGAGTTGACAAGAGTCCGATTTAGTAAAACTGTTTGGTTAAAAATAGCATGATTTCATTGTTAATCAAATAGAACTCGTTGACTTCCAATAAAAACGGAAAACTGAATTTTTCTTGAGTTACTTCTGTTAAGTCATTCACAAAGGTGATGGAAGCTATGGTACTTTTAAAGGAGAGTTGGTGACTCTGAAAGCAAACTCAAAATATGATCTTTAATTGAACCCAGAACTATAATACTAAGTCACCTTACGCAGAATTTGTAATACGAAGCGGTAGCTTCGTAAAAAACAAGCATTTTATCGAAGCTTCGCTTCGATTTACAATATAATTTCTCACTTTTGCGTAACGTGAGATACTAATTAGATAGGTCACGTTCTACAAAAGCTATAATTGAATAGCCAAGAGCTTTAGCTCAATAAATATGAATTTCGACGTGAATGCAATCCGTATTTTAACTTCATCATTCAAAATTCTTTGTTCGATGCTCATCATTCATTTTCTCATTTAGCTTTTTCCCCAAGCCGGGATTTGGGAAAAACGTAGTGTTTTGACTCTAAAATTCTTGTAATATTTGGCAGAATATTAATTGAGGCAAAGAAAGCGATAGAATGAATGAATTAAAAGAAATTGGCAAGAGTTTTTCATGCAAACATTCATCTAAAATTATTTTGTATTTGTGATTTCCGGCTTCCGGTTTATCCGGGCTAGCGATTTAGCAATTTCTGAAGATTTTTCTTATGTTTGCAAAAAATAATCATCGCCTGTACCTGGCAACAATTTAATTCGGTGAGGGTTTTATATTTCATAGGTTGTGCCGGGATTTTCTCTGCCTGGAAACTGAATTAGCTTCATTTTCCAAAAATCATTTTGTGAAATAAACTAAAAAAGGAAAAGAGACCATGAAATACAAAGCATATTCTCTCAGCAATTATTTAACTCTTCCTCAAATAGAAAAAATATCTGCTGAAAAAAAATCTAGTATCGAAGTCGTCGGCTCCGTTCTTCCATTCAAAGTAAGTAATTACGTTACTGATGAGCTAATTGACTGGGATGATTACGAAAATGATCCCATTTTTCATCTAACCTTCCCACAAAAAGAGATGTTACTGCCACATCATTTTAATAAAATGGCTGAAGCCTTAGTACAATCTTCGGATAAGCAGTTTCATAAAAATATCAGCAATGAAATCAGACTTGAACTTAATCCCCACCCCGCCGGACAAAGGGAGCAAAATATCCCAAAAGTTGAAGGTTTAGAACTTTTAGGAACGCAGCATAAATATAGAGAAACAGTTTTATTTTTTCCAAGTTCAGGCCAGACCTGCCACAGTTATTGCACTTTCTGTTTTCGCTGGCCTCAATTTGTGGGAATGGATGAGCTAAAGTTTGCGATGAAAGAAACCGAATTATTGATTAAATATTTAGAAATACATCACGAAGCAACTGACATTCTTTTTACCGGCGGTGACCCGATGATCATGAGTTTCAAAGTATTTGAAAAATATATAGAACCCTTCCTTTATGATTATAAAAAAACGAATATTCAAACAATCAGAATCGGGACAAAATCGTTGGCTTTTTGGCCTTATAAATTTCTAACAGATGACGACGCTGATGACTTTTTACGCTTGTTTGAGAAGATAATTTCAAAAGGTATCAACTTAGCTATCATGGCGCACTTCAGTCATCCAAGAGAATTGGCAACTGCGGCAGTTCAAAAAGCGATCAAAAGGATTAGGAACACTGGTGCGCAGATCAGAACACAATCTCCAATTCTGAGACATATTAACGACAAAGCAGAAATCTGGTCCGAAATGTGGCGGAATCAGGTAAATTTTAATTGTATCCCCTATTATATGTTTGTTCCGAGGGATACCGGGGCGCAGCATTATTTTGCCGTAACATTGTTGGAGGCTTGGGAAATCTGGCGGAAAGCATATCAAAATGTAAGCGGAGTTTGTCGCACAGTGCGGGGTCCAAGCATGTCTTGCTCTCCGGGAAAAGTTCAGTTTTTGGGCGTCGGCGAAGTTAATCATGAGAAAGTTTTTGTGCTTAGATTTTTGCAGGGACGGAATCCGGATTGGGTGGCTCGTCCCTTCTTCGCGAAATATTATGAAAATGCTATCTGGATGAGTGATTTAAAACCGGCTTTTGGTGAAAAATTTTTCTTTGAAGATGAAGAGGAAACGCTTTTTGGCGAAAAATATATTGACCGCGAAACCAGTAATTATGAATAGGGTAATTATTACTCCGTTTCTGGAGGCAAAATCAACACGTAGTGCTTTGATCTTGCTCATAATCTTAATCATCTTCTCCGATTTTTATCTAACTTCAAGCATGAGTAAAATTTGGGCAAATTTACATCAATAGGCGCTAAGGTAACTTCCTCAGTTACCTTGCGCAAGAGACAGAATTGGTTACTTAATCTTTCTCTCTCATTATCAGCAATATCATGAAGGAGATACCTGAACGAAAAAATCATCCCATAAATTAGGATGATATTATTTAGTATTCCGCTTTAGCGTAATTTGTTCTTGCAGCACATTCCCTTTCTGGTTGGTCGGAATTAGAAATGATTTATTGAATAAATATATTAGTTGCATGAATGAAGTGAAATACAAATAATCTTCACTTTGATATTCAATTATCTTTAACATGGTAGCAATAGCGATTCTCCAAGAGACTATTATGATGCTGATTAAGTTGATTGTTTAATTTGCTACTGTGGCAGATGATTTACTCACCAATCCTTAACAATCAGACGCCGTTACTTTGATTCATCCGCAGTAACTTCAGTCAGATATTTGTGAACTGACGCGCCGCATTTTCGTCCTTCAGCAATCGCCCAAACTACCAGGGATTGCCCCCTTCTCATATCACCGCACGCAAAAACTTTTGAAAGAGATGTTTCATGTGCCCGTTTACTCCCAACCCTGTTGTCGTGATTATCTTCATCTTCTCCGAATTCAGCCTTAACATTTCCGCGCGGATCCAACGCCATACCTAAAGAAACAAGTTCATCAATTAATCCTTTTTTCTCAGGATGAAGAAAACCCGCAGCGATCAAAACTAATTCGGCGGGAAGTTCAAATTGACTCTTCGGTACATCAATAAATTTTCCGTCTTCAAAATTTACCTCAGTACAGAGTAAGGCAGTAAGTTCCCCTTTTTCGTTCCCTCTAAATTCTTTTGTATTGACACTCCATCTTCTCACTACACCCTCTTCATGGCTCGAAGAAGTTCGAATAATTAGGGGCCAATATGGCCACGGCGTATTATAAGGACGCACTTCTGCAGGCATCGGCATTATTTCCAGCTGGGTGACTGACTTAGCCCCCTGTCTGTTTGCCGTTCCGACACAATCTGAACCGGTATCACCACCGCCAAGCACAACAACATTTTTGCCTTTTGCATTAATAACCGTGCCGACTTTTTCTCCTGCATTGATCTTATTTTGCAAGGTTAAAAATTCCATCGCAAAATAAACTCCGTTTAATTCTCTACCCGGAAGTTGAATATCTCTGGGTCTTTCCGAACCACCGGCAAGTATAAGCGCATCATATTTTTCGATCAACTCTCTTGCCTGAATATCTCTGCCGACATTAATTTTTGTTTTAAACTGAACTCCTTCGGCTTCCATTTGTTTAAGTCTTCTCTCTAAAATACTTTTTTCCATTTTGAAATCCGGAATTCCATATCGAAGTAAACCTCCGGGACGCTCATTCTTTTCAAACACCGTAACCGTATGCCCGGCACGAGCAAGCTGTTGTGCCGCAGCTAACCCTGATGGGCCAGAACCGACAACTGCAACTTTTTTACCGCTTAAAACGTGCGGCTTCCTTGGTTTTACATGTCCATCTTTAAATCCTTTTTCAATTATCGTTCGCTCAATTGCTTTAATCGAGACTGGTTTTTCATTTATACCGAGCGTACAGGCAGACTCACACGGTGCCGGGCAAAGTCTTCCTGTAAACTCAGGAAAGTTGTTGGTGGTATGAAGATTATCAAGGGCTTCTTTCCAGTGTCCGTTGTAGATCAAGTCATTCCATTCGGGAATATAATTCTTTACCGGGCATCCGGTATCGCCGTGGCAAAAAGGAATACCGCAATCCATGCATCTTGCACCTTGAATTTTAGTTTCCTCTCTTGTAAAAACGGATTCAAATTCTTTGAAATGTTTTATTCTCTCTTCGGCTTTTTCTTTTTTCAAAACCGCTCTCTCAAATTCCATAAATCCGGTTGGTTTACCCATGGTGTACCTCGTCTAAAACTAAATCATTATCTAAAGTTTTTTTTGCGGCTTCATCTTTCTCCATGCTTGCTAATGCTTTTTTGTATTCACCCGGAACTATCTTCCAAAAATTATCTTTTTCTTTTTCCCAATGCTGTAAAATGTATTCGGCTCTTTTCGAGCCGGTATATTCAAAATGTTTTTGAATAAGACCGAGAACTTCCGAAACATCGCCTTCATTTACAAGATATTCAACGTCAACCATATCATGATTAATATATTTATTCGCATCCTTCGAACGATCCCAAATGTAGGCGATTCCACCGGACATACCTGCGGCGAAGTTCCTTCCGGTTTTTCCGATGACAACGACTCTTCCACCCGTCATATATTCACAACCGTGATCACCAACTCCTTCAACAACCGCATTAGCGCCCGAATTGCGTACGGCAAATCTTTCACCAACAATCCCATTGATGTAAGCTTCTCCGCTTGTTGCGCCGTACAAACATGTATTTCCCGCTATAATATTTTCAGCAGCATCAAATGTAACCTTCATCGGAATTTTTACAATCAATCTCCCTCCGGAAAGTCCTTTACCGGTATAATCATTAGACTCTCCTGTCAGGTCAAGTTCAATTCCCTTTGCCAGGAAAGTTCCAAAACTTTGCCCGGCAGTTCCGCGCAGTTGTATTTTAATTGTACCGTCAGGCAATCCCTCGTCACCGTATCTTTTGGCAATTTCACTCGAAAGCATCGTACCGACAGAGCGGTTGATATTTCTAATTCTTGATTTAATGAATACAGGGGTCTTTTTCTCAAGTGCAGGCATCGCTTCTTTAATGAGTTCGTGGTCGAGTTGCTTTTCAAGTCCGTGATTTTGCTCTTGAGTTTTAAATAAGTTCGTATCATATAATGGAATTGGCTTGAACAACGGTTTTGAAAGATCAATGCCACGCGCTTTCCAGTGATCGTTCATTCTCATAGGGATTATTTTATCAGTTTGACCAACCATTTCATTTATCGTTCTGAATCCAAGCGCGGCCATCAATTCACGAACTTCTTCCGCAATAAAGAACATAAAATTAACAAGATATTCAGGTTTGCCACTGAATTTCTTACGCAGTACGGGATCTTGGGTAGCCACACCAACAGGACAAGTATTTAGGTGGCATTTGCGCATCATGATACAACCTTGTGTAACAAGCGGCGCTGTGGCGAAACCAAATTCTTCCGCACCAAGCAGTGCGGCAATTACCACATCGCGTCCTGTTTTTAATTGTCCGTCAGTTGCAAGACAAACTCTGTCACGCAGTCCGTTAAGTACTAAAGTTTGATGCGCTTCACTTAATCCCAACTCCCAAGGAGAACCGGCATAATGGATTGAGGAGAGAGGGCTGGCGCCGGTTCCGCCGTCATGCCCGCTTATGAGGATGTGGTCAGCGTGAGCTTTTGCAACACCTGCTGCAATAGTTCCAACACCGACTTCGGATACAAGTTTTACGCTTATCCGTGCACTTGGGTTTATATTTTTCAAGTCGAAGATTAGCTGCTTTAAATCTTCAATCGAATAAATATCGTGATGCGGAGGCGGACTTATTAACGTCACTCCCGGAATGCTGTATCTTACCTTAGCAATGGCTTTATTAACTTTATATCCTGGGAGCTGTCCCCCTTCACCGGGCTTCGCACCTTGAGCCATTTTAATTTGCAGTTCATCCGCATTAACAAGATAATTTGCGGTGACTCCAAAACGCGCTGAGGCAACTTGCTTAATAGCTGATCTTAAACTATCGCCGTTCGGAAGTTTTACAAATCGGTCAGGTTCTTCACCACCTTCACCTGTGTTTGATTTAGCTCCAATGCGATTCATCGCAATAGCAAGTGATGTGTGTACTTCGCGTGAGATCGAACCGAAACTCATAGCACCGGTAGAAAATCTTTTTACGATTTTGCTCGCTGGTTCTACCTCCTCGATCGGAATTTGAATTCCTGAAGTATCCAGATCAAACAAACTTCTTAGAGTTACTCTTTTTTTATTTTGATTATTTATGAGTTCGGAATATTCTTTAAATGTTTTGTAATCACTTCTTTGCGTACTCAGTTGAAGTTTAGAAATTGTAAGAGGATTCCAAAGATGATGTTCACCATCTCCGCGGTAATGATACAAACCTCCTACATCGAGTGAACTTTGATCAATTTGTGGATCAAGCGCGTGCATGTGCCGGCGTATTGTTTCTTCCTCAAGCATTTCGAGACTCAAACCCTCAATTTTTGTTGGCGTACCTGTAAAATATTTTTCTACGATTTCGCTATCCAATCCGTCAGCCTCAAATATCTGTGCACCGCAATATGATTGAAGTGTACTTATTCCCATCTTGCTGAAAATTTTGAAGAGTCCTTTACTTACCGCTCTAACAAAATTCTTATTCACGATTTTGTAATCCATTCCTTCAGGGAGAAATTTATAATCAGTTAAATAGGCAAGCGTTTCGTAAGCGACATAAGGATTAATTGCATTAGCGCCGTACCCGCAAAGCAACGCAAAATGATGAACTTCTCTCGGCTCCCCGCTTTCAACGACTATCCCGGTTTTGGTCCTTAAGCCGGCTCGTAATAACGCATGATGGACTCCTGATGTAGCTAATAAACAAGGAATTGCCGCATGGCTTCTGTCCGTTCCTTTATCAGAAAGAATTATTAGCGAAATTCCGGTTTTCACAGCCTCAACCGATTCCTGACAGATCTGATCCAAACGTTCGCGCATATCATGCCGAACAAACGGGTCGAATAAGAGCGAAATGGTGATTGACTTGAAATGCCCTTTCGCAATAAATCTTATTTTCTCCATTTGTGAGTTTGATAATAATGGATGCTCTAACTCAAGACGATGTGCATGTTGGGGAGTTTCATCTAAAAGGTTCTGCTCTGGTCCCACGTATGTAGTTAATTCCATCACGAGTTCTTCACGAAGAGAATCAATAGGTGGATTTGTGACCTGAGCAAATAGTTGTTTAAAATATCTGAATAGCATTTGCGGTTTATCCGAAAGAACTGCAAGCGCTGCATCATTCCCCATCGAACCAATTGCCTCCTGCCCAGAGGAAGCCATTGGGAGCATAACCTTCATCAAATCTTCTTTTGTATAACCGAATATCCTCTGCCGAATAAGAAGAGTTTCGTAATTTACCTTATAAATATCGTTTGGGGTAGGCAGATAATCAAGTTTGATCATGTTTTCTTTCACCCATTTTCTGTAAGGCTGGCGTGTAACGATATCTTTCTTTATCTCTTCATCGGTAATAATCCTTCCCTGTTTTAAATCGAGGATAAACATTTTACCCGGTTGAAGTTTTCCTTTTACAGCAACATTTTCTGCATCCACACTAAAAGTACCAGCCTCTGAAGTAAGAACTACAAGATCATCTTTTGTAACAACATAGCGGGATGGTCTTAAACCGTTTCTGTCTAAAGTTGCTCCTATAATATTCCCGTCCGTAAAAACCACAGCAGCTGGTCCATCCCACGGCTCCATCATTGTTGCATGGTATTCATAGAACGCTCTCCGGTCAGGGTCCATTAGATCATTTTTTGACCATGCTTCCGGAATCATCATCATCATTGCGTGGGGGAGACTTCTTCCACTCATGACAAGAAGTTCGAGTACGGAGTCAAAGGTAGCTGAATCGCTCTGTCCCTCCATAATGATCGGGAGCATTCTTCTTAAATCTTTGCCGTAGTAAGGTGATTCCATAACATGCTGCCGCGCGGCCATCCAATTCTTGTTACCTCGTAAAGTGTTTATCTCACCATTGTGAGCGATCATTCTAAACGGATGTGCAAGATCCCATGTGGGGAATGTATTTGTGGAAAATCTCATGTGAATCATAGCCATAGCAGATTTCATATCAGGATCGTTAAGGTCCTTATAGTACGCTAATATCTGTGGGGCAAGAAGCATTCCCTTATAAATAAGAATTTTGCTTGAAAAAGAAGGGACATAATATTTACTTCTGTCCAACTTTAATTCCGCCCGAACCCGCTGGTCAATTATGCGTCGGATCAAATAAAGTTTTCTTTCAAATGCATCCTGATCAATATTTTTTTTATTAGCGCCGATAAAACAATGTCTTATAAAAGGTTGGGTAGCTCGTGCCCCCTTCCCGGGAATAGATGGATTGATGGGAACATCCCTCCAGCCCAAAAAATTTTGATCTTCATCTATTACAATTTTTTCAATAATATTTTCTACTGCTTTCCTTAGCGTAGCATTGTGCGGAAGAAATGTAACACCAACCCCATAACGCCCTTCAGCTGGAAGAATAATATTTTTTTCAGCGGCGACTTTGCGTATAAATTCATCCGGCATTTGGATTAGAATGCCTGCCCCGTCGCCAGTATTTGGATCCGCACCAACTGCGCCGCGGTGTTCAAGATTTCTTAAAATGTCCAGACCTTTGTCAATTATGGATCTTGACTTTCTTCCCTTAACATTGGCAACAAAACCCATACCGCATGCGTCATGCTCAAAGGCAGGGTCATACATCCCCTGCTTCAAAGGAGCGTAGCTGCTCATTTCAAATTCTTTCTGTGTTTCATCTAATATTGACATCTTTCTTACTCCTGTTTAGCAATTCTATCTTAAAAATCTCTTCGTAGGAAAAAATTGAGCAAACCCGGTGTTTTAAACTTGATTTCCTAATCTATTAAGGGAAATGAATATATTTATAAAATTTTCTTTGGCAATTTAATATTTTATCGCAAATTATCAAGGGAAAAGAGACAAATAGCCTCATAAGATGAATTCATATTCAAAAAACATGCATATTATCAAACAATACTTAGTGATGTTTCGTTAACCTGCTCTATGTTGAATTAAGTAGTATCAAAAAAGAGCATTTAAAACCCTATCGCTTTAACTTTTGGGTTAGGTATAAAGTTTTTTTTTATTTGCTTAGTTAATCAATAGTTGATATTTTTTACAACGAATTTTACAAGTCACCTTATAAAAATAGCTATGAAAACTGCATAAAAGATAAATCAATTAAATATGTAAAAGTTATAAACTACGACGAAAGAAATAAATTTGAATAACATGAAACAGTATGTTGCTTTTTTAAGAGGAATAAATGTTGGTGGGAACAATATTATTAAAATGGAAACTTTGAGGGGTGAGTTCGAGAGGATCGGATATCAATCAGTCAGAACTTACATCCAAAGCGGGAATGTAATTTTTCATACTGCCGTCATTGACAAAAATAAAATTGAAATTGAAATTGAGAAGGCTCTTTCAACGAAATATGACTACAAGGCAAAAGTTTTAGTCAGATCAAAAAATGAAATGGAAAACACTGTTGCTCATTTCCCCAAAATTTTTAGTGACCCTAACTGGAAGCATAATGTGATCTTCTTAAGCAGCACCATTAATTCAAAAGACATATTAACAAAATTCGATATTAAGAAAGAAATTGAACAGCTTTCTTATTTTAATGGGGTTTTGTATTGGTCGGCAAACATGGCTTCAATAACCAGATCAGTTATGATAAAACTTTCTGCAAGAAAAGAATACAAAGAAATGACTGTAAGAAACGTTAATACAACCAACAAGATTCTTGCCATGATGAATGACAGTAATGAATAACGCTACAGTATTAAACGATTTGGTGCTCAACCATAGGAGTTATTCCATTAGGTTCTGAGTTGACAGATGATTAAGTCTAAATCAAACGCCACCTAATCCTACTAACAGATCACAGTTCAATACCTTTAATATTTAGAACTAATCCTTTAAAATTTGTCTCCAAAAACGAATCGGCAAAACTATTCACATCGTAATATTCAACCACAAAATGATCTGCTGCATAACTTATTATGGGATTATCAGCAAACGCGCTATAGAGTTTCATTATTCCTTCCGATGAAAAACCAAGACCGTTTGATTTCATTCCTGCGGGTGTGCGTGTGTTAAATCTGCCTGAAGTAACGATAATCGTTTCAAACAGCCGCAAAATATGTCCCCGGTGAACAACTACCGCTTCATCCCCTTTGAGTGCAATTAAATGTTTCACCGGACTAATCGCTCCAAAAATATCATCGTATTCATAAGACCCATTGTCAGGATTTCTTTTCACCAAAATATCGTCTGCTTCAGCGGTAAATGAGTAATCAATTGCATCCATCTGCCACGTTGCGCAAACAATGTTCAGTCCAAAATTAAGTGAGTATCCAATTCTTGCCGTTCTTGGCAATGGATCTTTTTGTGCCGGGTCGGCATAGCTTATTTCTTTACCGATGTTTAAAATTGAATAACCAAGTGTAAAATCAATTTTTGGTTTCAGAAATGTTTCTTCGGCAAGATTAATTTTATGGTTTTTCAATAATAACTCTGAAATTGGAGTTACAAGCATTGCTCCAAAATCGAAAGCTGTTCCATCAGTAGCACCTGTACCAGGCTCTTGTTCTGTTGGAGAATCACTAAAATTAGAGTTATACGACTTGACAGACACACCAAGATTGAACCTAACAAGATCACCATATCCAGCACCAATGCTAATGCAGTCAAACTTATCGTAGCTTTCGTAGGTCCCTATAGGTTCGGGGCTATCAGGACCCGTTCTTACAAATTCGCCGTAAGAAAATTTGTCGTTAAGATATCCAACACCGATTGCCAAAGGGAGATCATTATTGTGCTTTTTAAAATTATAGCCCACCGAAACACCAAATGAGTTGAACGATAAATCCCGACCTAAATTTGGCATCCATTGTGTTTTTTGCGGCATAAAAAAGAGGGAGAAATTATTCTCGCGGGCAAAATTTCCAAGCTGTGCCGGATTATAATAAAATCCGGTTGCATCATTCATGGGAATTGCCGCTCCTATCCCTCCGGCGCCAATTAAAAGCGGAGATTGTTGAATGGTTAAGAATGGCAGCGCCGTCCCTTGACCATAAATTGACTTAACAAGTAAAAGAACCAAGAATAATGAACAATATCTTTTTGCCATAATGATCACTCCTTTTAAGTTTCTGTTTTTAGACCACACTTTATTCTTTCCTAAGATTCGATGTTTCATAAAGTGCACCGCCATCAACCGGATGTTGTTGCGGATTTATATCAAGATATTCAGGAAATCCATAGATGGAATTATATCTCACTACTAATGAATCACCGTTAGGATTCTTTATTATTCCAAACAATGAATCTACAGTGTAATAATATGGACTTGTTACCACGCTCCCATCTGAAACTTTTGTTAAGCTGAATATCGTATCCGATCGTACGGTAATCCGCACTGCATCTCCGGCATCGGGGCAAAAGCAAGTTCGCACCTGATCAATTGTATAATCACGAAGATTTTTTGAACGCCATAATTCGTACGGAGTTTGCGGGGGAGCTTCCGAGACTAATTCTTTATTGCATGCCGCCAAGCCGAGAAGAGCCAACAGAATTAGAAATAATTTTTCCATTTTAATCACCTTACCATAATCTTCTTTCCAAAAATTTATTAGCTATGTGTTTTGCCCCAAACATCGCAGAGGTCATATGATTGTAAAAACCAACGCACTCACAACGAATAATCCTCGTAGAGGATTTATAAACTTTTCACTTACTTTTTATTGATCCTCTACGAGGATCGCTTTTCTAGGGTTACACGTTATTACCATAATTAAACATCTACGATGTTTTAACACATATTCAATCGTTTTTGTTGTTGTTTTCCCTCTTCTATCATTATAATTCCGTACTGTTATTTTTGACCTCGCAGAGGTCATATTATTGTAAAAACCAAAGCACTCACAACGAATAATCCTCGTAGAGGATTTATAAACTCTTACATCGTCAATCACGGTTAATCAAAAAAATCAAACAAATATTTTTCATCAAATTCTATCTCAAACTTTTGAAGCAGCTCAGTATATTCCTGCCGGAAAGTTCTTCTTGTATGATGAATTTCTTGTTTAGCAATATAATTGTAAATAGTATCTAATTGTGATTTGCCATATGAGAAAGCTCCATATCCATCTTGCCAATGAAATTTTCCTCTGAACCAATCCTTCTGGTTGATAAATGTAGATGAATCTCTTTTTATACACGCTACAATATCTGATATTCTATCATTGGGATTTAATCCTAATAATATATGAATATGATCCGGCATTCCGTTTATTATAAGGGATTTATGTTTTCTATTTGTTATTATCCCGCTGATGTAGCTGAATACTTCTCCTCTAATCTCCTTCCTTAATAGTCGCTCTCGATACTTTACTGCAAATACTAAATGAGTATAGAGCTGAGTAAATGCGCCTGGTTTCATATATAGCTCCTTTTATTGATCCTCTACGAGGATCGTTTTTCTAGGGTTACACGTTATTACCATAATTAAACATCTACGATGTTTTAATTCACGATTCAAAGTTCTTGCTCTTGCATTCTTTGCCTACCCCTCTAAAATTTCAGTGTTTTTATTTTTGACCTCGTCGAGGTCATATTATTGTAAAAACAAACACCCCGAAGAACCAGTACCCCGTAGGGGTTCTATATTCATGTTTATTATTTTGAGGTCGTTATTTTTTTACCGCAACAACACCATCTTCTTCGTTCGCTTTACTCTTCCTCCACCCCAAACTCTTCCAAAATTTCTTTTGCCATTTTTTCCGCAAGCGCCCAATCGTGGAGCTTTTCTTTGGCGTTTGCCGTTAGTTGTTCTTTTAGCGTTGAGATAAATGCGTGATAATTCTTTAGTATCTGCTCAACTGTTTTTTCTTTTGCGGGTATTTTTATTTGATATGTTTTTTGCTGTGAAAGCAATGCTGCAAATTCTGCTTTTGCTTCGCTGTCAAGTTCAAGAATGGTTTCCCCTTCTTCCGTTTTCATCTGGAATCTATTAAAGAACGCATCCGGTGTTAGCGGTTTGCCGTTAGTCGTGTGTGTTTCAAATTCAAGGTCATCGTAATTTCCTTTTGTATAAAAGTCTTGCGGAAATTTTCTTCTTCCATCCGGCAGACAATCTTCAATTACATCTTCCTTTACTTTGCTATATGCAAACTTAACTTCTTCCTTTTGTTTTTTCTTCCGCATCTTCGGCAATTCAAGCCGTTCTTTTACAAGTTCGCACAAGCCGGCATATATTTTCGGTAGATAAATTTTTGCATCTAATCCAAGCGCTTCTATTATTTTTGTGTCAAGTTCTATTCTGTCTTTTTGTTTTACTTCGATAGGAACTGATTTTATTTCTCTTGTTAAAAGTTTACTTGCACTTTTTTTCGAAAGGTTTGGTAAAATCTTAGGGACTAATAAATTTTCAACTTCATAAACTGGAGTTTTGAGAACACCATCTCCTAAAGACTGGAAAGCGGTTATCTCTCTGAAAAGATTTACTAAAGTTGAGTTGAGATATAAACCATATTTTGCATTATCCTTTGTTTCGATTCCATAGAATTTATCGCTTTCTAATATTTCTTCTTCGGTTATAAGGGTTCTAAAGGAATCGAAATACATTTCTGTCCATAAAATTTGCGGAAACTTTCTAATATTTATCGACCACCAAAAAGTTCTCCCTTGCACCGAAGGGACTTCCATCCAGGAAACATCGTCTTTTGTCCGCTGCTTCTCTCCCCACTCAATATATTTAAGCGCGTACTTATCACCGTTCTTTCGTAGATCAGCTTTGCTTTCATTGCAAAGAAATATTTTGTTCTTCAACTTTGAAGGATCAATGGTAATACTTTCGGATTCTTTAGGACTCTTAATTACCGCGCGAAGATATTTCTCTTCAATTAATCCTTCCCAGCCGCGTGCGTTCTTGCAGAAAATAACCCCCTCTCTTTCTCCCCCTTGGTAAGGGGGAGAAAGAGAGGGGGTTTGGAGATAGAAGAATTCATTGATACCGGTTTTAATTCCAAACCTTACTTCCGCAATATCTTTAAGAGGAATAAGTTTGTCTTTGCATTTATCCAACAGTTCAAAGTAAACATCAGGTGCGCGTAAGTATTTTCCCCATTTTGCAAGTTCTCCTTCCGATTCAATTTCGTTTGCAAGGAAAGATTGTTTAACCATTCTCACCCGCATCTCATCAACATTAAGCGAAGAAATGTTTTCCGCAACGTCCGCCGTTTTAACATTGTACTGTGCGCTCTCAACTATTTCTACAATCCGGTCAATAGTTTGCCATCTTTTAATAGATTCCAATTTCAAATCTTGATAAGGAATAAGTTCTGTAAATTTCTTTTTTAACTTTACAAAATGGGTGATGTTTTTATCTCGTTTTTTCTTATCGCTTTCCTTCTCCAGAATCGTTACCACCGTATTTACCGCGGCATCATCAAACCAGGGTTCAGCCCACGAGCCGATCACTGTTTTTACTTTAAAGTTATCCAAAAAGAATTCTTTTAATACCGAACCGTAGGAAACATCCAGCCACGAATTAGAAGTTATAACAGCGAACATCCCTTTTTCCGCAAGCAGCGTTGCAGTGTGGATAAAAATGTAGGTGTAAATATCAGCCTGCCCGGAAAGTTTTAATTGAATTTGCCCTTTATCAACATACTGATTTATCTCTTTATGTAACCGTTCAACTGGCATTTCTTTTAAAAGTTTTATCAACCCTTCAGTTAGGTCTTTGATAATAAAGAACTTGGGATAGGTTAGAAAATAATCGTACGCTAAAACTTTTGTAAGATAAAGTTTGTACCCTTTCTCTTCCTTTTCAATAAGTTCCTGCCGGATGAAAGGGAAATTCCCTACAATAGCATTGAACGGAGGAATAGGAATTTTAATTTTCTTATATGCTTTGCTTGCAGATGGAGGCGGAAAATCGTACGCATCCCCTTTGTTCACTTTAAAAATATCGTTGCGCCTTACACGGGGAAAGTTTTCAAAGTTGGAAACATCCTGCTTAAACAAATTTATAGTAGCAAGCTCTGCCGGAAATTTGGCAATGTCAAAACCCCAAATTTTATCAAGCAGTTCGTTATGTTTTATTTTTTTGGAAAGATACTTTAACCTGTCATAGATGCGGATAAGAAACGTACCGGAGCCACAAGTGGTATCTGCAAAATATCCTTCTTCTGTTTGCACAACAAAACCGAGAATAAAGTCAACAAGATTTTCATTCGTAAAATATTGTCCAAGCGAGTGACGTTTATCGGGATCAATAATTTCTTCGAACAGTTCTCCGATAACATCTTCAGGCAATTCACCAAAATGATAAACTTTCATTTCGGAAAAGAAATCGAGTAAGTCTTTATGACAGGATTTCGGGATACCGAATTCTTCTATTTCGGATTCTTCAAAAACCGCCTGCCAATCTTTTTCCTGCGCTTTGGCAAAAGCAATTTTCAAATAGCGTTCAAAGTCCGGTTCGCCTGTTACATAAAGATCGGGAAGGTCGCTAAAGTATCTCCTAACGGTGAGATAAAAAATAATTTTTGTAACAAGATTATAAACGCTCTGCCGGGCAATTAAGCGGTAATAATCTCCCGGATCGTTATATGCTATGCCTTGCTCTTTTCCGTACTTGATAATGCGCGTTCGTTTGGCTTTGTCTTTTGCAATATCGGAGTAATGTTTTTCAAACTGAGGGACAAGTTTGTTAACCGTTTCCCTTATGTAATTAACAAAATAAACTTTGTCGGGAATAAATTTTCTAAACTTTCCCGTTTCGTTAAGATTAACAATTTCTTCACAAATACTGTTGACGTACTTTTTAATAACCGCTTGAACATCTCCGCGAAGCCAATCATTAATATCTTTCATTACCTGCGTGGGTTCGCCTGTAAGCAGAGTAAGTTTGTTCTCTTTCAGTTCATAAGCGTTAAAGTTTTGGAAGTCCCACGTAAAGCAATACTTAACGCCATAACTGATCGCTTTCATTCTAAGCGTGTCGAGATTTTCCTTTGCGGCAAACGGCGGTTTAATTTCTATGTATGAATAGGCTTGCCTTGCTTCACGGTTTACCCATAAGACAACATCGCCGAAAAATGTTTTGGCATCGTATTTAGCGGGGGATTCGTTAGTCGCCTCCTTAAATGGAAGTTTATTGCGCTGAATAGTTTCGTTAAACCATTCCGTAAGTTTGCTTACAAGTTCGCGTTCATTAGTTAATCCGGTTTGTTTTCCCATTAGGCTCTGTAATTAATAATTGGTTGTTTTATCTGCAAACTAAGTGAAAATATATTTAGGAGAAAGAAAAAATTAGTGCTTATACTCTATTGCATGAACATGATTCTTGTCATGGACTCTTCATTTTAATAAAGTTAAGAAATTTATTTTTATTAAGATATCAAATACCATACTATCAATCCACTTACAACAGCAATCAGCACATCAATGATAATTTTAGTAATGATAGATTTTTTTCCATTTGATTTACTGGTCGATGCTGATTGATTATTGCCATCACCAATATTAATTACATTATTCTTAAAATTATTTCCAATAATATTGTTACTGAAACCACTATATTTTTTTTTGTTATCTTCTTTTCCCATATAAATTCCAATATTATTTTTAATATGTATAGTGCTCTAACATTCTGTTTTGTTAAAACCAAACACTGCGTATTAATTATTATACTTACATTTTATCTAAAACAACACCTTTTGCGGAATGTCAGCAGATTTTATTTTCCTCTTGACTCTTTGCTTATTAAAGAGCTTAGGTGCTCGTTTTACACGAGCTATTTACTGGTTTTAATTTCTGTAAATAATAAGTCGAAGAATTCTTTTATATCTAAAAGATAGTTTTCTATAAACTCTCTTTTAAACAAAATAGTACGATAACTTGATATCGTTACTCCGGAATGTATCGCAATCTTTTTGGGCAACTCTTTATTTTGCTCACTTACAAAACTTCCATTATGAACAATAATGTTTCTTAATTCATTATAAAACAAAAAGGTATTCCATTTAATATCCCTGAAGGCTTCAGTATATTTCATGATTTTTGTTAGATATAGTTTACTTTTATGAATACCTTTTCCAGACAAATCTTTAAGCGATATGTCATTCTTTATTTGCTTTTCACAAATAACACAAAGCATATTAAGGTTATGCTCAAAAAAATTATAGATTAATAAAAAAATAGAGTAACGATGGTATGAAGGCATAATTTCCCTCAATTTGAATACCTCATCTATATGTGTCTCATAATATCGTTGGGCATCTTCCTCTTCTAAAATTTCTAACTTTTTATTTAAGCTTTGACTATGACTTTTATAAACAGATGAAATCGAGTCTTCAATTAATTTAAAATACTCCTCAATTGTTTCAATCTCAATCCTTATTTGGCTCTCAATTATTTTGATTTCAATCTGCATATTATGCTCGGTGCCTCATGTATCATTCCATTAGTTTTTCGATCTAATAATCCCCCTTCTCCCAAGGCTGCTAAACAAGCCCTCCTCTCATCTATCATCCTCAAAAAGTTATCAGTTCACCGTGGCGAATCAGTAATCAGATTTACCTATTATCTGATCACTAAAAACTGACTACTGATAACTCAATACCCCATTACAATTTTTTATAAATGTCTTTTCTGTGAGCAATTGAAATGAGAATAATCAATAACCTGCCTTCCTTTATTTCGTAAATAATTCTATAGTTACCAACCCTAATCCTCCATGCCTCATATCCTTGCAGCTTTTTACTTCCCGCCGGTCTCGGTTCGCCTGCCAACATTGAAACATGCTCAAGAATTTGGCTTTTAATTTTATCCGGGAGTTTGTTTAACTGTTTTTGTACAGGTTTGGGGATTACAATTTCAAACAGCATTTTTCTTTTGGGGGCGATGTTTTTGAAATTCCTTTAAAGTAACATAGTCTCCGGCTTTTATTGAGGCGTCAACTTTAGGCTTCGCTTTTTTATATTCCTTAACATCTTCGTTATCTTCAATCAATTCAAGCATGTGGTTATACGTTTCAATATCCAGAATGATTGATTGAGGTTTACCGTTTTCATCAACGATGAAACGTTTTCTTTTTGCAGTTAACATTTGTCTCTCATTTTTTGATGCAAAATAATTTTATTTTTGCTTTACTCAAAGGGAAAAAAATTGAATCATAAAACCGCGGACACAATAGCCGGGACGAATCAGTGATCAGTTTTTTCCAATTAGCCTTTTTCCAACTGAACTATTTAATTTTTCTTTGAGTTTCTTTGGGCGGCAAAAAATTCTCGCCGGTAATTACACTTTTTCCGGTTTTCGCTTCTAATTCTTTTCTCGCATTTTTTGCAACGGCGCCACCCTTTTTGCCTGCCTTTGCATTCTCATCCAAACCCTTTGCTTGTTCACTTTCTGCTATTTGACGTGTTGATAGCTCTGCTAATGCAGTAAAAATTAATTCAGCCTCATTCATATGATCTCTTAGGTTCTGAGATTTTAAGCCTTTTAAATCTTTATGCTTTTTAACAGTTAATCCTGTCCATTCCTCATGAATAATGTTGGTAAGCAATGCAAACTCATTACTTTTTTCTACGCCACTTTTTTTCCAATAATCGGTTAGTTTGTTGCGGGTTTCCTGTCCGGTCATTCTTTGCTGAATCCACTTTTCGCTTCTCCCTTGTTTCTGCCAATATTCACGCGAACGGTTTAATGCGTTTTCAGGGTTATTCATTTCCTCAATTCTCTCATAGCCGACTTTAGCAAGCCAAAGCTTAATCGGTTCTGCTTTTTTGCTCGGAACAGATTGAACAAGTCGAAGGATTGTTTCCACATCCGCTACATCAGTTAGATAACTTTTCCCGTCACCTGATAACATTTTCAGTTTGTCACAATTTGTGACAATCTCACTCCCTTCTTTTTTAAGACGGTTCTTTAATGTAGTCCAATAACTTTGTGCTCTTTTAAAATCTTTTTGATCAGTTAAAGCAGCAACAATATCTATCACTGAGAAATACCAGATTTCCTTTTCCTCATCATAATGACGACGAATTCTAAACGTATCGAAGACCGCTAATGATTCATCTTTTTTTTCGCTCATAAAATTTTCCTCATAATTTATTTCTCGTGTTGTAACATAAACATAGCGTGGCAAGCCGCAAGTTCAAAGTGAAAAATATAAAGTGAATTGGAACCTCAAAACAAGAAAAAATATCTTGACATAAAAATTAAAGATTTACACGGCAATACTATAAAACCAAACTTTCATTTATATAAAGCTGATAAACAAGCCCTCCTCTCATCTATCATCCTCAAAGAGTTGTCAGTTATCAGTTCGCCGCGGTAAATCAGTTATCAGATTTATATCTTCTTACTTCTGTATTCTGATTTCCACTTTCAACTTTCTACTTTCACCTTTCAACTAACTTACCACCGGCGGCACTATCGGCTCTACCGGCTTCGCTTCTTCTTCCTCACTCCCACCATCATTCTTCGGCCAGGGAGATTCAAACGATTTCAACTTCGCCGGGTCATTTTCATAAACTATTCTTCCCGCTTTGTTAATTACGTTCACCGCATCATACACTTTTACAAGCGCAAGATTTCTCTCGATTGTGTACTGTTCAAAATCACTATCGGCGGAACCGATCTGCGTATCAAGCGTTTTTAGTTCTTCATTAAGCGTAGCGCCTTCAGCTAAGAATGTAGCGGGCATTCCCTTTTCCGTAACTTTGGTTAAATATTTTGTTAGTACATTTGCAGCGGCGGTCATCGCATCACCCGTTAATACAGCGTCGTTCTTGGCAGGTAAGTAATCAGGATATTCGGCAACTTGAGGTGATTTTGGCTGGAAGGCGAGTTCAAGATAAAACTCTCCCCTTTTTAACCACTTTTGACATGCTTTAATTTTTACTTTTAACAGCACTGTCCAGGCGGCTTTTTCTTTTTGAATATTTTTGCTGGTTTTGAAATTTTCAGCGGCTAAAATATCAGCCTTAAATTGGTTAATGTACGCCTCCGTAATTCCCTGTCCGCTCATCTCCGGTTTATCAGCCAGATTTGAGTAACAATTTGTTGCTTCAATAAGTGAAACTTTTCTACTCACCGGCAGTTTTCTGATCTCGACTTTCATAACATGTTCCTCTCTTGTTTGATGAATGTGTTACATGCAAAAACAAAAACGATTTGAAGTCATCTCTCCGCAAAAGAATCCCATGAAGTTAAATCTGATACGAAAAAGATTAGGTTTTTACAACCTTGTTAGGAAAAGTAAGTTCGAGTAGGAACCCCGTTCCCCATGGTTTTAAATAACCGCTGTAATCTTACGGCAAATAAAAATAAATGTCAACTTTTTTTTTGCAGAGAGCCAAAAAAGTTTTCTTCTTCGTGTCTTTGTCTACTTGTGGCAAAACATCCTCAACACAGAGAAACGGTTTCGTGATTAAGTTGTTAAATATTTTGTTACACGAAGTTCTCGAAGGAGACACGAAGTTACACGATGCGTAGGAATTTCTTCGTGGTTCTTCGTGAAAAACCTTCGCGGTCTTCGTGAAAGGATTTTTTATTACAGAAGGGAAGGAATTTTTGTTGACTGTCTATTTCCTAACTCTGTGCTAAAAAAACAAAGCCTCAAAGTCCCATCGTCCCCAGGTCCCACCGTCCCTCGCCCCAAAGTCTTCTCCCCCGTCTCATAAAAGTTCTTTTCTGACTCATTTTCTCACTATTCTGTCCCAAAACGCAGCTATTCTGTCAAGTTGTCCTACTATTCTGTCACCTTGCACTGCTAAGGAGTCACATTCCGGTACTGAGAAATGGTTTTTTGCATCTAAGGAGTGACCTTTCGGCGCTATGGAGCCATAATTCACAACTATTTTGTCACGTTTCACGACTATTCTGTCACAATACGCAACTAAGGGGAGATTTTTCGTAACTAAGGGATGACCCCATTACGACTAAGGAGCGGTCTTTCAGAACTAAGGAATAGAGAAGCTATTCTACTTTATTATCACCGGGAAGTTCCCTCCTAAAGTCACATCGTCCCAAAGTCTCCCCAATCTTAAGGTCACCTCTAAAATCTTGCTAAGAAACCTTCAAGGTTTTTATTTTAGCTAAGTTCGATAAAATTTTAACATAACAAAATATGGTAAAGATAAACCTTGAAGGTTTTTAGAGATGCCCTTAAACTACTTCACTTCCTTTAAATACTTCAGAAATTCTTCCGCCGTAATAAATCCCGTGAACCGTTCTACTTCATTTCCCTTTGAATCAATAAATATTGTTGTAGGAACACCGACAATGTTAAACTTGTTTCGCAAAGCGTCAACTTCGGGAGAAACGGATTTTGTCATATCGGCTTTTAATCCACTAAATCTTTTCGACTCTTCAATCACTTTTGGATTAGAGAAAGTAACTGCATCAAGTTCTTTACAAGGGATACACCAATCGGCATAAAAATCTATAATCACCGGTTTGCCATCCGCTTTCGCCTGTGCAACTTGTTGCTCGGAAAACTTCTGCCAATCAATTGATTTATTTTCGGAAGGAAGCAGGGCGAAAACTGAGAGAGTAAAAATTATCAGCGCAAAAAGTGTTTTGAAGATTCTGAATCCTAATAAGTTATTCGCCAGTTTATCAACAAATAAAAGATAGAGCGCGGCAATTATACCAAATACCGGAAGTAGATAATGCGCAATTTCCTTTGGAAGAATCGGCGAAACAAAATAAGCAGCCATCCCGAGCAATAATAATCCAAAGATATGCTTTACTGCTTCCATCCATTCGCCTGCTTTAGGCAATTGTTTTATCTTTCCGGAAAAAATTGCAAGAAGGAAATATGGAAGTCCAAGTCCAAGTGCAAGTACAAAGAAAAGAAGAAATCCGGTAAAGACATCAGCCTTAGCGGCAACGTAGGTAACTAACCCAAGCACAAAAGGTCCGATGCAAGGCGCTGCAACAATTCCCATCGTTAAGCCCATAAAGAAAGCGCCAAATAATCCTCCCTTAGCTCCCCCGGCTTTCATTACCAACCAATTGGGGAGTTGAAATTCATACACACCGAACATACTTAACGAGAGCAGAACAAAAATGAGCGCAATAAAAATAATGACAAAAGTGTTTTGCAGCAGCGCGCCAAAAATAGCGCCGCTTAATGCTGTTACAACCCCGATCACGGAATATGTTAATGCCATACCAAGGACGTAAAGAAGTCCCATTGCGACAAGTTTACTCGTCTTCCCTTCCGCCTGTCCGCCAAAATATCCCACGGTAATTGGAATAAGAGGATAAACGCAAGGAGTAAGATTAAGCGCAAGCCCTCCAAGGAAAACAAAAATCAAACTGAGAAGTAAACTACTCTTTTCAAGTGTTGAAAAAATCGAATCTTCATTCTGAACGGGAGTCCCTTTGGGATTTTCGAACGAAGTAAGTTCATTCTTAACTGATGTTTCAGCAGTATCTGCAATTAAAGCGACAGCTTCTCCGTTCACCGAAACGATTAGTGTATCTGCAACATTATTAGGCGGCATACAAGTCTTGTTATTGCATGCTTGATATTCCAAGCTAACAATTACTTTGTATTTTCCTTCTCTAATTTCAGCCGGAATTTTTAACAACGCGGCGAATGTAACTTCATTCTCATAAACAGAAAGAGGTTTCTCGCTAAAATCGAATTTAATTTCTTTTCCAGTTGGATAATTTACTTTCACCAATCTAATTTTTTCTGGTGAAGAAACTTCCAGCTTTGAGGGAATAAGAAAATCATCATGCGGTTTGTTCGAGTTGATATGCCAGGTAGGACTGACAGAAACTTTCACATCTACTTTTACATCGCTCCCGGGATGAATGCTGTCCGTTGCAATATAACTTTTAATGTGCGCTTGCTGCCCGCTGAACTGCGCGAAGGAGTAGGCAGTAGGAAGTAGGCAGTAGGCAAATACAAGTATCAATAATTTCAACTTTATATTTTCTACTTTCAACTTTATACTCTCTACGTTCAACTTTATACTCTCTACGTTCAACTTTATACTTTCTACTTTCAACATGTTACTTTCTACTTTCAACTTGTTACTTTCCACTATCTACTTTCTCCATCCTTGAACGATCGGGAAGCGTCTGCCATACCCGAAAGCTTTATTTGATACACGTAGAGCGGGAGCCGCTTGTCTGCGCTTAAATTCATTATGGTCAACTAAGCGAAGAATATTCTTCACAATTTCTTTATCGCCAATCATCTGACTAATTTCTTCCATCTCTTTATTTTCTTCTAAATACATTCGTAAAATTTTATCCAACAACTCATATGGCGGAAGTGAATCCTGATCTGTTTGATCCGGTCTTAATTCTGCCGAAGGAGCTTTAGTTACTATTGCCTCCGGTATAATTTCTCCATTACGATTTATAAAATTTGCAATTCGGTAAAGATCAGATTTATAAACATCAGCGATAACCGCAAGACCGCCGCACATATCGCCGTACAACGTAGCATAACCAACTGCCATCTCGGATTTGTTCCCTGTGGATAATAAAAGATATTTCAATTTATTTGAAAGCGCCATTAACAATAATCCGCGTGTGCGGGACTGCAAATTTTCTTCAGTAATATCTTCCGGTTTTTCTCCGAACAATGGTTGCAGTGTTTCCAAAGCTTTATCAACCACCGGTTGAATTGAAATTTTGTTTGATAAGATGCCAAGATTTGCAATAAGTTTCTCGGAATCTTTCACGCTCCCTTCCGAAGAATATTTTGAAGGAAGCATTACCACATTCACATTTTCTTTCCCTATCGCTTGAACGGCAAGATAAGCTACGATCGCTGAATCAAGTCCGCCGCTTAATCCTACTAAAACTTTCTTGAAATTCAGTTTTGTACAATATTCTTTTAAACCGTAAACAAGTGCGTCATGAATTTCTTCTTCAAAAGTCCGTTCCACTTTGGTTATTTGTTAGTACTTTTTGTCAGTATCATAAAGAATATAATCTTCATCAAAATTCTTCCCGAGCTGAATCAGATTCCCCGCAATATCAAAACACATTGAAGCGCCGTCGAAAATCAAATCCGTTTGAGCGCCGACGTTGCACACGTAAGCTAAACCAATTTTATCTTTTTCAGTGAGCGCCGAGAGCATTTCCAAACGCGCCTTCCGTTTCCCGTAAGAATAGGGACTTGCGGAAATATTGATAAGAAAAGTTGCTTTCTTATCAAGTAAGCGTTCAACAGGATCGTTTGAGTAGAGACGCTTCTTCCAATAGTCTTTGTCGTTCCAAATATCTTCACAAATAGAAATACCGAGCTTCTCTCCTTTGAATTCATGCACAAATACATCACGTGCCGATTCAAAGTAACGCATCTCGTCAAATACATCGTAATTGGGTATCAACGTTTTATGTTGAACAAATTGTATTTTCCCTTCGTAGCAAAGTAATGCAGAATTAAAAAGATTTGTTCCCACGACATCGTCTTCCTCTGTAAGAGAACCGAATAAAAGTCCAACGGCATTTGTTTGTGCGGCGATTTCGTGTGCCGCAATATTAACTGTGTCACGAAATTCTTTCTTTTCGACCAAGTCAAGAGAAGGATATCCGAGCAGCGCAAGTTCCGGAAATACTACCAGGTCAGCTTTATCTTTAACGGCTTTGCGGTATCCGGTAATTATTTTTTCTTTATTTCCTTTAATATCCCCGATTACTGTATCTATTTGAAAGAGGGCAAGTTTCATAGAAAGATTCTTTTTTTTTATTCAAAGTTAAAAAGAATGGCGGAGAATGGAAAACGCCCTGAGATTGATGCTGGCTTAGTTTTGATGGTTGATGGGAAATCAATGAATGAGTTTCATCCCTTCAACTCTCATTTTAGTTTCATAGACTGCGTTGGTTTCGTCTTCGGTTAAAAACAAAGTTTTAAAATCGCTGCCGCCGAATTCTATGTTGCTTGGTTTTAATCCGGGTGTTTTAATTTTGTATAAAACTTTTCCAGCCGGATCAATCACATATATAGCTCCACCGCCAAAATGGGCAGCATATAAATTTTCATTTTTATCGAAAGCAATTCCATCCGGATCACCGCCCGGCAACTCAACAAATGTAGTTTGTTTTTCGAGTAAACCATCTTTTGCAATGGTATATTTTAAAATTCTACTTTTAGCCGACTCGCAAATAAAAATTGTTTTATAATCTTTTGAGAAAACAATTCCATTCGGAAAAGCTAAGTCTTGCGCAACCAGGATAACTTCGTGTGTCTCATTTTTCACCATAAATACACTTCCGTCAAGCGTATCTTTGCTGTAACTTTTAGGATCGGTGAAGTAAAGATTTCCTTTATTATCAAAAGCTAAATCATTTGGACGGTTAAATTTCTTACGACCGAATCCGGAAGCATATAGTTCACTTTTCCCTTGAGAAGATATTTTTAAAATAGCTCCGATTCCGTAATCACAAGCATAAATATTTCCATCACTGCCAACAGTTAAACCGTTTGTTTGATTTATAGTGAAAGGCTCTTCTGAATTATTTAGAAAGACTTCCACTTTCCCATTTGCAATTTTTGAAATCCATTTACCATAACAACTTGACGAGTAAAGATGCCCTTCCCCGTCCCAAGCCGGACCTTCCGGAAATTTTTGATCTTCAGCAATTTTGGTCCATGCAGGTTCAAGAGTCATAACTTCAGAAAGATTTTGTGCAAATCCCATTGCAGTAAAACAAGTTAAAACAACCAATAAATTTTTCATTTTTTCTCCTTCTTTTCGTCAAAAATGGAATCGGCTATCCCAAGATTGACTTTATAATTTGAGTAAATCACTTTTACCGTTCCTTTTGTTAATTTATTTTTTTTTCTCTTTGGCTGATCAGGATCATCATGACCATTGCCTCCGAAATTATTTGGAATATTCATCTTGCTGACATCAAAACTAAAGACCATTTGTGCTGGTAAAAGATCATATTCTCCTTTACCATAATCAAAATCAATAGTGAATGTACCATTCATCTTTGTGGTTGATTCAACTTTTTTTATCACCGATTTCTGTTTGTCAATCCAAATTGTTGAAAGAATTACTTCATTCACTTCGCCTAACGGAATCACCTTAACTACTGCGCAGTTTATTCCTTCCACCATTTCATCTCTTTCATAAAAACTTGTATAAGCTTTTTGAAATAATGATTGCGGCGAAAAGTTCAATCCCTCTTTAGGAAGCAATGCAAATCCCTGAGACTTGATTTTCACTTTATCGGGCTGCTTAAAAAATATTGTCGCTTCCGTTTGCGGGACTTTTAAAAAATTTACATCAACAATTATTTTCACATCAACTTGATAGTCTTTAACTTCGCTGAATTTCTTCTTCACCTTTTCAATTATTTCGTGCCCATCCTTCGTTTGAGCAAAACCTAATTGGAAGAATAAAATCAACGCTAAAAATATTTTCATAACAACTCCAAAGTTTTTTGAATAACTTTATGTAAGAATGTCTTTCCTCTTGAAAAGGAAAAGAGTAATGCCGAAAAAGCCGAGGATGTGCCCGGTAAGTACCAAGCAATTTTTAATAATTTCATCGTAATTGACCGGGTCATCAAAAACCAAATGCCAGGTTGACAGGTAATTTGTAAACAAGTAGGGTTTTATCGTTCTAAAAAAATCAATATTGATTGCAGAAAAAATTGTAAAGATAATTATCACCGTCATTGTAGTTACGATAGGACCAATCGCATTTTCAACCAGCGACGAGAAGAGAAATCCGAGCGAGCAAACAACACTCATACTTAAGGCGGCAAAAGCATAAGCAAAGGCAAAGCGCCAAAGAATATCGTTCTGTGCGAAAATTATTATTGCATCTTTGAAGACGATCAGTTCTCCGATTCCAAAAATCATAATGCCAACTCCCAAACTAATTACTGCAAGCCAGAGAACAAGTAGATTTGTATAGATCAAACCGGCAATGAATTTTGCAGAGACCAATTTTATCCGTGAAACAGGACGCGTGATCAACATTCGATATGTTCCGGCAGTTGCTTCGCCGGCTAGAAGGTCACCGGCAACTAATGCGATTAAGAATGGAATGTGTATTGTTAAACTGCCGAGAATAAAATATGCAATTAAATATCCGTTGAGAAGATTTCCGACAAAAACGAAATTATCACTAAAGTTACGAGTGATGAATTGAAGATAATGTTCTCCTTGAAAATACATTGCGATCTGAATAACCGGAACTAAAACGCCAATTGCCGCGAAACCGATAGACGTTCTCCATTTACGGAATATTTTATACAATTCAATTTTAACAAGCGTATACATCAGGCTCCCTTTTCAGTCAAATGTAAAAAATATTCTTCGAGCGAACGTTTCGGAACAATAGAATGTACTCCAATCCCCTGTTCGACAAGAAATTTATTCAGCGGAGAGATTTCTTCTTTTTCGAGAAGGAAAAGGATTTGGTAATCGCCGAACGATTCAATTTTCTTCTTCCATTGTGTCTCTGCCAATAAAATTTTTGCTTTTTCAATCTCATCAATTTCAAAAGAAACTTTAAGCTGGGAAGCATTGAGCAAATCTTGAACCATTCCTTCAACCACCGTTGCACCTTTATTGATAATGATCATTCGGTTGGCGACAAGTTCAACTTCTGCAAGAATATGTGAGGAAAGGAAAATTGTTTTTTGTTTTTCTTTTGCAAGATAAATTATGAGCTCACGAATTTCTTTCATCCCTTGCGGATCAAGCCCGGTAGTCGGTTCATCAAGGATGATTAATTCGGGGTCGTGCAGCAATGCCTGCCCTAATCCTAACCGCTGTTTCATACCATGCGAAAAAGTTTTGACTTTACTTTTAGCGCGCTTTTCAAGTCCAACCGTTTCAAGAATTTCCATAATTCTTTTATTGGAAGTATCGCATCCGGAGATTTGTCCAAGTATTTCCAAATTTTTATATGCTGATAAATAGCCATAGAAGTCAGGTTTTTCAACAATGGCGCCTACTTTTCTCAAAATTTCATTTCTCTTTTGCTTCAGCGGTTTATCGAAAATTTTTATGGTACCGGAACTTGGATTGATGAGTGTTGTTAACATTCTGATGGTCGTGCTTTTCCCTGCACCATTCGGACCAAGGAATCCAAAAATATCACCGCTATAAACATTTAAATCTAAGTTGTTTACAGCAGTGAGTTCTTTAAATTTTTTTGTGAGATTTTTTACTTCGATTACTTTTTGCATTCCAGAATTCTTTCGCTTTCGGACTACTTATCAAAAATTCTTTAGTTAAAATAAGGCATTTATAGAAAACAAGTTTATTAAATTGATGAGCGGCAAAATATCGAGGTTTATGTGTGGAAAGAAAAAAAATTATGGAAAATCAACTGCGAAACCGAACCCAACTTTATTTATTCTTTCATCAAAATATTCGCTGAACATATTGTTCCCTGAATAAAATGAAAAAAAGAAAAGAATTCCTTTGGATTCCCAACTGCCGAATTTAACCCCAAGTTGAGATTGATTGGTGAAAGAATAATCAGGCAGCCCTGCATAAGTAATGTTGTGGGCAAGAAAAATGTTTACCGGTTTGTCAAAAAGTTTTCCAATAATTTTATCGCTGTTAATTTCAAAACCGGAAAGTGCGGAAACCCGTTTAAGATTATCGGGACGAATGCGAGCGGAAAAAGAAAAACCTCCGTAATATCTCAAATTATAATTTTCTACCGTGATAGTATTCGCGGCAACCAGTTCGGCAAAATCTCTAGTAAACGGAATTGGACCTCCCGGTTTTGCCCAATCTCTCGGATACGGATGCACCCAATAATTACCGTCAACTAAATGAGCGCTGTTATGAATAAACCTGAGACGGAGGGAAAGGAGATTGTCATTTAGCGGCTTTGAAAAGGTTGCATTCCCACCGAAGAAACCATCTATAGCGTCAATTTGCAAGCGCAGCTGCCCATACCCGATGACGGAAGCATACGCCATAAACTCAATTCCTAAATTCAACTTACTTTTGCTTTGGGGAAATTGAAATGAGAGTAAATCCATCGTATTTCCGATATCAACTTTTAAATTTGCGTTTTCCGGATAGTAAAGAACGCCAAGTTTTGCTTCCTGATTGTTAGCTCTAAGAGGAAGAAAATTTAATCCGTCGGGGAGAAATTCAAATTGTGTTTGAGAGTAAACTTGAGAAGGAAATCCTATAAAATAAATTAACCCGAGAAAAATTAGATACCTTACCTTCATTCTTTTAGAAAATCCGTTCTTTATATTTTCGCAATTTGAGAGAGAATTAAAACTACGGCAGTAATAGTAATAACAATAGTAAAGCTGAAATGAGTAAAAGCAATAATTTTTTTATACTCAGGGTTTCTACTCAGCGATTTTTTGTAAGTGTTTTTTACCATATAATCACCTTTTCTAAGATCCCAATTATCAATTTTGGGAAATGAAGGCGCTGTTTTCCGATTTTTTATCGGAGGTGTGAATTTAAGAAGTGTTAGAGTTTTCTTAGATTTCTCCAAATCGTATGAAAGAGTAGTAAGCCACCACCCTACTGGTAACTTAATGGTTCTAAGTTCACTTATTTCATTGTTCTCAATTAAAATTTCACGGGTCAAGTCTTCTCGTTTTACAACCGACAGCATTTATCCCTCGAACATTATTTTGATTATTGAATTTAGTAATTATATTTTGATGCAGTAAAAATAACAAAAAATAGAATCTCTCAATGCGATTATGAAAAAAATATTACTCTCCGTCTTAATCTTCCAATTCCTTCTTCTCGGACAAACCGACAAGAGAGAGAAGAATAATCCGCCTATTTACATCGCTTTTCTCTGGCATATGCATCAACCTATCTACTGGCCTTACGAATCAATTGTAACTACGCAAGCGCAGAATAGGTTTCCTTATTCGGTTTTCGATATTCATAACCAAAGAATTGGACCATATACTTCCTGGCCCAAAGACGCAGTCCAAAAAGGAATTTCAGCTGGACTTCCAAACTTTGGTGCGCAGGTAAGTTTCTCCGGTTCGCTTGTTGAAAATCTGAATAATTTAGAAGCTAATGGAAACGGCAATTTCAGTAATTGGAAATCTAATTGGAACGCTATCAAGAATCAAAAAACTTCACTTGGGAATCCAAGATTAGATATGGTTGGGTTTGGATATTTTCATCCGCTGATGGGATTGATTGACTATCAAGATATCCGCAAACAAATTCAAATGCACAAAGAAACTTTTGCACAAAATTTCCCCGGCACCTATTCAAAAGGAATTTTTCCACCGGAAAATGCTTTCTCCGATAGAATGATTCCAGCTTTAGTTGATGAAGGAATTGAATGGGCTTTAGTAGATAACATTCATTTTGAAAGAGCGGTAAATGGCTATCCTTTCGATAAAGGGGGAAATATTTACGAATCGAACAAGGCAGATGTTCAAAATGAAAATCCGAATGACTGGATTCAGCTTAACGGAGTTTGGGCTGGGACAAAAGTTTCCGCCAAATGGGCGCGCCAACCTCATTATGTTGAAAATATAAATCCTGAAACCGGAGAAAAGAAAAAAATAATTGCCATTCCGGCAGATAGATATTTAGGAAATGAAGACGGACGAGGAGGTTTCGGTGCATTGGATTATGAAAACGTGATGAGTCAATTTGAAAGCAGCAATAACGATTCGCAACATCCCATTCTTCTTGTACTTCACCACGATGGCGATAATTACGGCGGCGGAAGTTCAGCTTATTATGACTCGAATTTTCAAAATTTTGTTGAATGGTTGAAAGCAAATCCACAGCGATTTGTCTGTACAACAATTCAAGATTATTTAGCAATGTTTCCACCGGATCAAAATGATGTTATTCATGTTGAAGACGGAAGCTGGAGCGGCGCAGATAATGGCGATCCTGAATTTAAAAAATGGCTCGGCGATCCCGGAAACGATGGTTACAGTACTGATCATAATAGCTGGGGCGTTATTACTGCCGCAAAAAATTATGTCCAAACAGCAAATCAAATTAATGCAACTGACGCTGCATCTATTCAAGCCTGGAAATATTTACTCGCCGGTGAAGCAAGTGATTATTGGTATTGGGATGGTTCGATTGATGGTATTTGGGACTCACACCCTGCACGCGCCGCTAATCTTGCAGTTCAGTCTGTTCAAAGTTTTGTTAAATCAGCTTCTGATTTAACTCCACCGACAATTTTCACTCCTCAACGCGAACCTTATAATCCCGGAGGAACTGAATGGCTAATTTCTCAATCATCTGATTTTAAAGTTTGGAGTTATGTTTATGATATTAGCGGATTAAAATCAGTCACTCTCAAATTTAGAACGGATAATGATGGAATAAATCCGTCAACTTCAATTCAAAATGAAAAATATTCTGAAGGTGACGAAGTTTCAGCTTGGCAAGAAATTGAAATGGCAGCAAAAACTATTTCATCAAGAACTTCTCCGGCTCCGATTGTAAAAGCAAAAGAGTATTCTGCGGAAATAAAAGGATTCAAAAACTTTTTACTTGATTATTACATCGAAGCTGATGACAGCAATAATAATATAGCTAAAAGCGATATCAAACATGTTTGGGTTGGTGATGGAACAGGAACTACTCCGGGAAATTCTTCTCTTGCCTGGCATCCAAATAATCCTAAAAAAGATGATACGATCTCAATTACTCTTACCGGCGCAAATCAAGGAGCAAAACTGCATTGGGGAGTAAATGGATTTAAGGAGCCGTACAGCAAATATTGGCCGGAAGGAACAACTGTGTTCACTGGTGGACAGTCGGTTGAAACACCGTTCGTGCCAACTGACAGCGCCGGGATTGTAAACATAAATATTGGACCGTTCAACGATCCGTTGCAAATCGTTGATGAAATAAATTTTGTTATTCATTATGCAGATAACACCTGGGATAATAACAGCGGAAAAGATTATAAAATTAGTTTAAATGATAGTTCGCAGACACCTTCAACTTTTATCATTGACGGTGCGCTCGATACAAGTGCGAAAATTGTTGCGCAAAATAGTAGTGCAAAACTCCACCTTGATTGGAACGGAACAGAACTTTATGTCGCAACAGAATCAGCAAAGGATCAAGGGAAAGATGTTTTTCTTTTCCTTTCTGCTGATCCAACTACTTTGAAAGCGGCTCCCTGGGCAAAGCAAGGAAGCGTTGGAAGTTGGGCAGCCTACATCGCAAACGAAAGTACTAACAATTATTGTAGTTGGTACGATCAAAGCGGAACAACTAGAATTGGTGCAAACAGTTTTCTGGAAGGAACAATAAATCTCCAACAAGAATTTGGAACCGTGCCATCTAAAATATACTTAGCAGTTGGACTTTATGGTACTTCGGATGACGGAGCGCTTGTCTCTCAAATCCCAACCGGGAATAATGATGGGAACATTGACCAAAATGAATTTTTCACTTTTGATTTTACTCTCACCGGAATAACCGCAAACAAATTTCAATTAAATAAGTACGCGCTTGAACAAAATTATCCAAATCCATTTAACCCGGAAACAGTAATCAGTTGGCAGTTAGCGGTTGAAAGTTATGTAACATTAAAAGTTTTTGATATTCTCGGAAACGAAGTTACAACGCTTGTGAATGAAAAAATGCAGGCAGGAGTGCACAAAGTAATTTTTAACGGTGCAAAGCTTTCTTCCGGGATATATTTTTATCAGATGAAATCAGGAGCTTTTTGGGTAAACAAAAAAATGATTCTGCTGAAATAATTTTGCAACTCACTATATTTGTTTTATCAGTTGAACAAATAAAAATTATTTAGTAGGATTTTGTTGCCGAATTATAAATTACATATTCAGTACGATGGGACTAACTACTGCGGATGGCAAATCCAAAATAATCAGCCATCGGTACAACAAACGTTGAAAGACGCTATCGAAATATTGATAAGAGAAAAAATTTCGCTTAACGGAAGCGGAAGAACGGATAGCGGAGTTCATGCATTAGGACAAGTCGCAAATTTTTCGTGCGAACAAAAACTTGGTTTATACCGTTTCCGGTATTCACTGAACAATACAATTCCAGATGATATTGCAGTAACTGAAATTGAAGAAGTTGACGCGTCATTCCACTCCCGGTATGATGCAGTAAGTCGAACCTATCTCTATTTCATTTCAAATAAAAAAACTCCTTTTTTCAAGCGATTCACAAGTTTTTATTATTCACCGCTCGATATTTCCTATCTCAATCAACTTTCAAAATGGCTAATAGGAGAAAGAGATTATACTTCATTTACAAAGCATGAAGCGGAAACGGAAAATAAAGTTTGTACAATTATTTCTGCGCAATGGAGAACTCTAAATGAATTTTCGATTTTCCGAATAGAAGCTAATCGTTTTTTACACGGAATGGTAAGAACAATTGTCGGAACTCTTTTAGCTTTTCACACTGAAAAAAAAACGATGGATGAATTGACAAAAATCATAGAAGCTAAAGATAGAAAAACTGCCGGTGAAGCAGTTTCCGCAAAAGGTTTATTCTTATATAAAGTTAAGTATTAAAATGATTTCATTGCAAGACAAAGTTGTTTTTATTACCGGTGGCTCAAGAGGAATTGGCGCTGCTTGTGTAAAATTATTTTATCAAGCAGGCGCAACGATTGTTTTTTCTTATAAGGAGAACCTGAAGGCTGCCGACGCATTAGTCGCTTCATTTTCTCTAAACAAACCATTTCCTATTCAAATTGATTTCAATTCCGAAACCGATATTATTGAAAAAGTAAATTTTATTTTAAATAAATTTAGCAGAATAGATATTCTTATAAACAATGCCGGCGTCTGGAAATATGGCGAAGCGGATAAGATATCATTGGGAGATTGGAATG
>Ga0100385_1000731_pt1 | contig 36792 bp, 54 predicted proteins | sample CryGeymeta201509_FD_81543 | JGI IMG/M metagenome (GOLD analysis project Ga0100385, IMG submission 81543) | Groundwater microbial communities from Crystal Geyser aquifers in Utah, USA - Crystal Geyser metaG 2015-09 | ecosystem: Environmental > Aquatic > Deep subsurface > Groundwater | place: USA... | reverse complement strand
GCGCCCAACTTCCAGACCTTTTGCAATGCCGGAATTGCGGAGCTCCTAGGTTTGGAGTTGACCAGTGAGCCGATTTATCCCTACACCGTTTGATTGGACAACCCACCCCAAGTGCGTTGCTCTCAGAGAGTCAGACCCGGCTAACCCAGACAGGTGGTCACATCTCATAAACAGAGCGCATCACGAGAACCGTTCAGGAAGCCTCTTGCTATCCGACGACACAGCTATCGGTGCCGCCGAGCTGGCGCACGACCACGACCGCAACGTCGATGGATGGTCAGCATTTTTGTCATTCTCCGTGGAAATCGGTTTGCTAAAGAGGTCCAAAAGCGGAGTCTTTTCGGTATCAGACTGGAAATATTGGCACAGGTCTGCCTCTGAGATGCCGGAGAACGATAAGTACCGGAAGCAGGCAGAACGGGCTGATTCTCGACTGGAAAAGGCGCTCGAGCAAGTGGCCGAGCTTAGCCGTCAACTAAAAATCACGAACGAGAAGCTGAGATCCAAAAAGCCTCTCAATGAAGATCAGCTCAAGCTGAAGGTTAGCGCGGAGGAACGTACCGACCGTATCCCCGCAGCCGAGGGTGATACCGACTCACACCAGGCAACCAGAGATAGCGAAGGCCGTACCGACCGGTCTAGTTCTCAACTGTCCGGAACTGTCCGGAACTGTCCGGAATCGTCCGGACATAGATCTACAACTAGATCTAAATCTACATGTAGATCAACAACAAAACAAGAGGACGCGATTAGTAGGTCCGACCATCCACCACCAGAGCATGGACACGGTAAATCAGTTGGAGATGTTGTTTCCTTTGGTGATAATGTTGTTTTTTTGAATTCTGACTCTGGCCTGGAAAACTTCTGGAAGTGGGCTGAGACGCTATTCCGCAAGACGTCGACCAAGAGCTGGTCTAGTGGTAAGGACAAGTTGATGAGGAAGCTTGATGCTCCATGGACTACAGAGTACCCGGATCCTGGTGTGTGGTTCTACGCGTTATCTCACGCCGTCCAGGAGAGTAAAATGCAGCTTGCAGAAGGCAAGCACATCAAATGCGTCTGGTCATATTCGCTTTCGTTTGTTCACAAATACGCAGCTCACGCCTGCGACTTCGCCCACCGCAAAAAGACTGGTCAGACGGCGCGATTCCGCCGCCTTCATGATTTGGAGGTTGCGATATGAGGAGCTGTGACAACTGCAAGAAGGTTTACATCGAAGTACCTATACCGATCGTTGAGGTGTGCCAGCGCATTAAGAACGCCAGGCCTGAGGTCTGCAAATACTCCGTAGTCACCACCAAAGAGAAGATTCCTCTTTATTGCCCGGACTGCAAAAAGAAAACGAGGTGGGAGTCGTGAGACCTATCACATTTACGTCCAACACCGGAACCGAGAACATCTATGCTTGCGGGTGTTGTGGAACCGTCTATACCTCTGTTCCGCACCGATACCCACAGCAGGTCATGAAGCCTGATAGCGAATCTCTATTGCGGAACAAATCCTCAGCGTTAGAACGAGCAGAATTGTGCTGCCGATGCTGCAAGTGTGGAGTGGCTTTCGAGGTCGATAAAAAGAAGCGGAGAAAGACCGAACTTCCAAAGTCAGGCATGTATCAAGAGTGTGATCCGTGCAAGATGAAGAGATTCTACGAAGAGGACAAAGCGTATCTGGAGAGACGCCTCAAGAGATTCTCTACAATCATCCCCTTGGCTGAATACCAGCCCCCATTTATTGCGATACTTGGCCACGAAGAATACATCGAGTCTGACGCTGTTGAAGATTGGCTCAGGGCCCAACTCGATGACTCTGACGGGGATATGGACGAGCCTGTTTTTCATGGTGTTAAGCTGGAACAGGTCAAGGTAAATTTTATTGGAGCCTTTGAGGATGCTCACGAATACCAGCACGAGGAATTTGAGTTCTCTACAGAGGCTTTTCAGGAATTGCGGTCCTTCGGGCATTACTGGAACGAAAAATATTCCCAAACTGTATGGGTAGATGACCCAGAAACCAGGGTTGATTGCTCAGCATTATGGAATTCAACGATTGATGAGTATAGAAGGATTGATAGCGATGGTCTTTTGGAGGACGAGAGGTGAGCAATCAATCCATAAACTGCCCGAGATGCGGTCATCCTGGCACAAAAAACGGATACCCAGTTAGTCACTTAACCAGCCCTAGTCCAGGTGTATTCGAGACTACTAAGATTACCCAGCGATACAGGTGTTCACAAGGATGCAAGGAGCTTGTCAGTCAGAGCAGACAGGGGAAAAAGCCCTATTACCTGTTTCTCGGCTGGGATGTTGATCATCAAACACTCAATGGGGTCGAAAAGAATCTGAGCAAAAGAGCTTGAAAAGATAGACCTTTATCGCCAACAGATGTTAGCGTTTTAGTAGCAGCCCGGCAGAGACTGCATCGCAAACTGGCCCCAAATGACGATACGCCTCCCAACTAAAATTGGAGGCCATCCCAAATTCTAAATCCTGATTCAGACCTATTCCATCGACCAAATAAGGTCGGATTGCCTGGTACTCCAGTTGAGGGACAATGGTACCCGGAGAAGGCGCTCGACCCAGCGTTGATTGTTACTCTAATTTCGAGATTTTGCAAACTCTACGGTATAGAGCGAGGTATATGGGACCAGCGCTCTGACAAAGAGCAAGGGCACATAATACTAACTTGGGCCGAGCCTGGGCTACGCCTAGGACTAATCGTCGTCCTGAGCCGATTTCAGTACACTGTCTCAATCGGTAGGGATATGCGTCTTTCGCAGGGGTCTATCCGGCCAATCCTTCGACTTAACAGCGAAAACTGCTACCGCGTAAAATGTTGCGATTTTGCGCACTATCTGGATCTTCTCACAAAGTATAGACGGCTTAAAAAAACGACGCCTCGAAAGACGCCGCCAGCTCAACCCCGTGCAATACGCACAAAACCATCATATCAGTCTGACGAACAAACGTTGTGGGATGGGGACGAATAATTTCTAAGCGAGTCAAAATAGAGCCTATACGTTGCGTATTGTGCGGATTGGACCCGATATCTGCTCTCAAGGCCGGTATTTCTCCGGCCGTGCTAGCGCATCCAGGTTGGATACAGTGTGCATGCCGAGGTCCTAGGCCGTACAACGTGGCCGAAGCGTTGTCTTCACTTAAAGAAAAGTCTGAGTCTGACCAACTCCGAGACGAGATCCTGAGATGCTGGTTCGAGGATGTGAACCGCGACCACGAGCCAGGCGGAAGCTCTAGCAGTCCAGGGCGAAAAAAGATCTACTCGGATATCAGGCCCGAGCAGGAGTGGATTGGATTCAGCCAGCGCGAGCTCGCGGAGACCGAGCGTCTAGAGCATCTCACCCAGCCGATTAAGGGCTCGTTGCCGGCGTTCCTCATGGAGCAGCTCAAGCGAGAGCTCGAGACCACGGAGTCTCGGTACATTCGTTGGCTAATTTTCAAGCACCTGAGAAACATCGATGCTGCCCAAAAGGTCGGCCGCAAATTCCGATCACAAGAGTTCAAGTTCCTGGTCACTCCTCAAAACGAGTTGCTGTGGAACGCGAAAAAATCCGAATTGCAATGCACGAGCGCTGAACTGCTCGCGGCGATTCTTATCAAGGAGTGGACATGAAATGGCGAGCGTAGTTTGGAGCGGAGAACTAGAATTCGGGATGGTATCCGTCCCCATAAAGATCGTGGCGGCAGCTCGAGCAAACAAGCAGAGCTTCCGTTCTATCAATCCAGCAACCGGAGCTGGAGTCAAGCAGCTAGCAGTGGACGCGAGTACCGGAGAGGTTCTCGATAGGTCCAGTCTGGTCAAGGGAACCGATATCAGTGGTCGGACGGTCCTATTGAACAAGTTCGATATGGAACAGCTTGGAGCCGACGATGATGCAGGCAAGGTCTTGTCGGTTTCAGAGTTCGTTAAGCTGGATCAGGTTGACCCTCTTTTCTTCGACTCGAGCTACTACGTCCTTCCTCACAAAGACCTTCCAATGGGCGCGTATGAGCTAGTTCGTGCGGCTCTGACCAAGAGCAAGGCAGCCGCAATTGGTAAGATGATCAGGAACAACCGTGAGTACCTAGTGCTGATTCGGTCCTCAGATCGTGGACTCGCACTCCATACACTGTTCTACGCTGATGAAGTGCGTCCGGACGGCTGGACAGAGCCGTGCCTTGAGGTCGATTCGGAGGCTCTGAAATTGGCTCGGAGCTATATCAGGGCGAGGCTTAATCCATTCGAGCCAGAGAAGTATCATGACGAGTTTAGGGAGCGACTGCTCGAGCTGCTCCGCAACAAGGCTGATGCTGTTGTAGAGGTCGACCTGAAGGAGCAGCTCAAGGAGTCAATCAAGAACGCCAAATCCAAATCCAAAGCCAAATCCAAGACCAGTACCAAGAAGGACAGCAAGTGAGGCAGTTCAGGCGGCGGAATAGCCGCAAGAACATCTGGAGCAAATCGGTTCCTGAAACCACTGAAGACGCTCCGATGCTTCAGGTGAGGAAACCTTGGGCATTGTCCAAAACCTGGCAGTCTGCGATACAGATCGTCAGTTGGGCTATCTGTAAGCCCAAGTCTCGGGTGGCCATAGTGGGTTCAGTTGGCTTGGACAAGCCGCTCCAAGAGACAATCATTGGACTATGCAAGCGACACGGATTCCGGCTTCCACGATGGAACGCCAAGAAGGCGGAACTGAAGTGGCCCAACGGCTCGATTGCGGCGTTCATAAAAACTCGCGACATACCGAACGGCTCTGAGGTGGTGAAGAGGCCGCGCAAAGAGTCCAGGAAGGAAGACCATCTCTTTGACGCATTGAGGTACGCTCAGGCTTGGATAAGCGAACGATGTCGTGATCGTCAGAGTTAGAGCTTCAAGCTCTCGAGGCTAGACTCGGCGATCTAAGGACGAAACTCAAAAAAGTAGAGACAAAACACCCCGAAACAGAGACAAACCAGCCCAAAAACGAAACAAAACGGCTCCAGCTGGCAACATTCCGACCTTAACTGGGCCATAATGCAGCTAGAACCTCTATGCCCAAACGCCTCCGAGCGGTTGGGCTTCGTCATTTATAGGGCACCAATCACAATCTAATCACAGGCCAAAACTTCGACGTAGAGGTACACGTTACTCCGAGTTCGGAGGCCTTACAGGAGCTATCCTGTGGTAGACCCCTGTCTCCCCTTTAGGGGGTGGGGCCCCATCTCTAGGGGGACACTACTCAGGGGCCTAGGCGTGTGTTTTTTTGACCCCGGGGGCCCCCTGGGGGCTTTTTTTCAGATATCGAAGGTGAAATCCTTCGACTTTTTTTTGCTTTCCCAGGTCAATAAAAGTCTATCTTTTTTTTCCACACCTGGGGGGTTTATTTTGTCTCACTTGGAGTGACTATGGTTGTCTTTGGATTCTCGTTTACTGTTATGGGCTACACAGTTCAGGGCAGCTTCAGCAAGAATGGATCCTGTGATGGATAATTCAAAACCATCAAATCTTCCACTCGCATTCCGTGGAGCTCAGGAATATATCGCTCATCTAAGGCAGTCCGGAGTGCCTTACTCCATCACACCTGACTGCTGCGAAAAGTCTGGGAAGCGCATTGGTATCAACGTCGGCGTTGACGCATCCTATAATGAGGAATGGTCTAAGTGGGTCGTGCTCAACTTTCGGGAATCAGGCCTCAACAGTCTCGGATACACGACCCAACATACCATGATCGAAGAGTTCTCTGCCAAGGCGTCCATTTCTATGGGCGCCTTGGCAGAGAACCTATCCCAGTGCATCGCCGGCAAAAAATCATTCGAGGTTGTTACCAAGGACGGTGATTTTAAAATCCTACAGTTTAAGGGTCGATACTCATTCTAGACCCAGAGAAAAAAACAAAGCCTCTCACCAAAAAGCAGGAGCGGTTTGCTCAGTCGTACGCCAGATATCTTAACGGCGCACTCGCAGCGCGCGAAGCCGGAGTGCCCGAAGGATCGGCGGCTCGCCAGGCTCACAAGTGGCTCAACGACAAAAAGTACGAGCACGTGCTCGAGTATGTCGACGAGCTGCTCGCCGATGATGCGGCTCAGCGCAAGATCGATTTCGATATCCTCCGTCAAGGCATCCGATCGCGGCTGACTGTCGACCAGTCCGAGTACTACGACGAGAACGGAAAACCACGGAGTCCGACGGAACTGCCTCAGGAGTATTCGCAACACATTCAGCGGTTCACGTATTCCGAGTTCGAAACCCTGAATTCTGAAGGCGACGTGGTTCAGTCCGGAGTTAACTGCACCGTCGCTCTGACTAGCAAAACAAAGAGCCAAGAGCTGCTCGGCCGCCATTGCGGATTCTTCTCGCGAGAGAGCATCAAGGACCAATTCGATGATTACCTACAGGCCGATCAGGAGTTGGAGGGAACGCTCACCCAGATCGAAGACGAATGGGAAGACGAAGACGACGGCGAAACTGCCGACGAGACGTCCCCCGACAACCTGGACGAATAACGAATCTCAGGCCGACAAGGCTCGACGCTCACCCTCGTTCCGGAAGCGACTTCTCAAATCCCTCACAAAATTTCAACGTAGGGTCCTGAAGTGGCATTGGCCATTCTGGGCTCGTAAAGACCAGAGGGCTCCACAATGGCTTTGGGATGTCTGGCTGATCCTGGCCGGACGCGGCTGGGGCAAGACTCGGACTGGTGCGCAGTGGGTCCTGGAGAAGGCGCAAGAGAATCCTGGTTGCCGGATTGCTCTGGTCGGGCGCTCCTACAACGACGTCCGCAAGGTGATGATCGAGGGTGACTCGGGAATCATCGCCTGTAGCCCTCCCCACTTCAGACCAGAGTGGAAGCCTGGTAACCAGGAAGTAATTTTCCCGAACGGTTCGATCGCCGAAGTCTACGGCGCAGAGAATCCGAACAAATTGAGGGGACCGCAGCACCACTTCTGCTGGGCTGACGAACTCGCCGCCTGGAGATTCCTTCAGGATACGTGGGACCAAATCGGTTACGGCCTACGGCTAGGAGTCCATGAAGGAATCCATCCTCAAGTAGTGGTCACCACCACACCGCGGCCTCTGACAATCCTACGGGCGATGGCTCAAGACGTGCGAACTCACGTCACCACCGGCTCTACTTTCGACAATGCTCGCAACCTAGCAGCGGCAACTCTGAGGAAACTCAAGCAGCTCATCGGCACCGACGCTGCCGACCAAGAACTCTTCGGGGTCATCCTCGACCTTTCGCGCGGTGCTCTCTGGCAGCAGAAGCAGATCGAGGCTCTCACAATCGGGAGAGATTTGCTGCCAACCGCGTTCCAGCAGGTTGTGGTTGCGGTCGACCCCGGAGAAGAGGTCGGGGCAGACAATGACCCTACAGGAATACTGGTTGTCGGGCTCGGCTGGGACGACATTGCCTACGTGCTCGAGGAGCACACAGACAAGCATTACCCAACCCAATGGGCCGATATTGTAATCAATCGAGCTGCCCATTGGGACGCCGACGTCATCGTCGAGACCAACAAGGGCGGCCAGATGTGCGTCGAGTGCTTGTCCGCCGCCTGTGTCAGACGCAGCCTAGACGGAACGCCCTCATGGGTTCCAGAAATTTTCACGGTGAAGAGCGTGGCCAGCAAAGGCGCGCGCTCTGGCCCCACGTCCATTTTGTATCAACGCGGAAAGTTCCGACACTTCGGTTCGTTCGCAATTCTAGAAGAGGAGATGACAACATTTGTGCCTGGCATAAAACCTGTAAAAAGCCCCAACACCCTGGACTGCCTAAACATGATTGCCGCTCACCTCTTCGGTACCCTCGAGGGATTGGACGGCGGAGTGCTCATGACCATTAAGCCGCTAGGACTCTAATGTACCAATTCACCGAATGGCCAGCGGAGCCAGACAGAATTGGCCGGTACCGGTTCTTCGAGCAGCTATATGATGGGGAACACGAAAAAGCCTTTGAGCGGAAGATCTATAAGCCGCGCAGCCAGGCTGGTGGTGACGGGCTCACGTGGCTCGAGTTTGACTATCCTCGGATTATTGTCGACGTGGCCACGAATCTGCTGGTCAGTGAGCCGCCCGTAATATCGTACGCTGACAAGACCCTCAACGAAGCTCTCAAGAGAGTCACGAATCGCTCACGCTTTAGCGCCATTCTCATGGAGGTCGCTCAGGGTTCGGCAATGCGAGGAGACGGTGTGTTCGTTGTCCGGAATAGTGCGCGAGGTGTGGTTATAGAGCCACAGCCCGCCTACAGCTACTACCCAGAGTTGGACCCAGACAACTGCCGCGAGGTTCTTTCCGAGCAGCTCGCGTGGACTCGAGACTTCGAAGGCCGCCAAGTGCTACGGGTCGACCGATACGAGAATGGCCAGATCGTCCGCGAAGCCTACTGGTTCCGACGCATGGCGGTAGGTGCGCGCATCGCAGGTACGGTTCTATCCAGAGTATTGGGTGGCGACGAAGTTATTCCGACCGGACTCAAAGACCGCAACACTATCGTCCACGTACCAAATCAGCGCAAGGATAATGATTTCTTCGGCAAGTCTGATCTGGGCGGTGGACTCCCGAGCCTATTCGGTGAGATCAACTGGAGAGCCAGCCAGATTTCGAAAATCTTAGACCGGCACGCAGACCCGAAGATGTCGGGCCCAAAAATCAAACTCCCGCCGGGCATGGAAAACCTCGACCTGTCCCAGAGCAACTACTTTGCTGTGGGCAAAGACGATCCGGCGCCGACGTATCTAATTTGGGACGCGCAGCTGATATCAGCTACCGAGCACTACAAGAGACTCGAGACTGAGATTCTGCGGCACTCTGAAACCGCTGCGGTCCTTGCCGGAAAGATAGAAGGAGCGCGATTCGATTCGGCTCGAGCGTATCGCATCCAACTAGCTCCAACTCTGGCTAAGAATTCCCGCAAGCGAACCCACCTAGACCCCGCCGTCAAGGAGACGCTCCGGATCGCAGTGGCCATGGAACTTGGAATCAGATTCGAGGACGTACCCGATCCATCCGTGCGGTGGAGAGATGGTCTGCCCAAAGACACCGCTGAAGCCAGCCAGACCGAGAACAATCGGATAGCGAGCAAGACGAGTTCCAGGCTCTCTTCGATACGCCGCCTCGACGACTGCGACGAACCGACCGCGCTCGAGGAGCTGGAGCGCATCGCCCACGAGCAAGAAAAATTTGGAGCGGTCGAGATGCCACCGACCACTCCTGAGTCAGATACGACTCCTGAACCCGAAGACGAAAGTGAGATAGACGAGTGAGCGACATAGTTCCAAGCCCGGCACCAGCGGCCGCAGATACAGCGCCAGCACCAGAGCCCAAGACTGAGACTGCAGGAGCGGCAATCGATCCGCCTGCTGCTACACCACCGAAACCGGATGCTATCTCTTCAGAGCTTCGCAAGTCAAACAAGGAGTTGCGGGAAGCAAAGCTGCGCCTCGAGGCCTTCGAGAAAGCCGAAGCAGACAGAGCTGCAGCTGGTCTCAGTGAAGCCGAGAAGTACAAGCTTCGGGCCGAAGAACTTGAGTCGAAATACTCAGAACTCGAAACACGAACCGCGAACAAAGAGAAACATCTAGCTTTTAAGCTCGCTGCAACTGCCGCTGGTGTTGTTAGCGTTACTGACGCCCTGAAGCTGGCCGACCTATCCGCCCTTGACTTCGACGACAACGGAGAGGTCATCGGAGTTGACGAGACTCTCGACGCTCTTAAACAAAATTCGCCCTACCTTTTCCAAGCACCGAAACCACCGTCCACCAAAGGTGGCGGAAACCCAGCCAGTGGACCACCCAAGTATTCGCCAGAACAGATCCGCTCATTACGCGGCAAAGCGTTCGACGATTTCGCACGTGATGTTCGACTCGGCCGTATCAAACTCTAGGAGACACAATGCCAATTTCTAATACCGGAAGCGTACCAGATTCCACAGAGAAAGTTTTTTTCGACACGATGCTCATGCGGCACGCAGAACCTCGCCTAATCCACTCTGAGTTCTCGGAAGAGAGCGAATTTCCGGAGAACTCCGGAGACACGGTAGAGTTTCGCGTCTTCGACGCTCTGCCGACCGCAGACGATACCCTGATTGAGGGAGTTAGTCCAAACCCTGACGAGCTCGGAAATACCAAGGTGCAGATGACAGCGGTCCAAGGTGGACGCACCGTCGCCATAACCGATCGCCTTGAGTACACGTCAGTCGATCCAGTTATGAACGAGACGACTCGTCTCCAGGGTGACCAGGCTGGACGAAACATCGACGCACGCTTGCGTGACGGTCAGAATGCTGGCACCGCCGTCTATAGGCCGAACAGCCGTCTGACGCGGGGGGATATCACTGCGACCGACATTCTCACTTTCGATATGTTGGACCGGATGGCGACTGGCCTAGAGGATGCTAGCGCGCCCACGTGGCCCGAGCACGGGAACAGATATCTAGTGGCTCTCAACCCGAACGCCGCCTACGACCTGCGCCAAGACGCGATGTGGAAAGATCGCGTCAAGTCGAACCCTATCGACCCAGAGAACAAGCTCGCCGGCAACTATCTCGGAGACACTCATAACTGTCGATTTTTCATCAGCCCAGTCACCAAAGATTTCGGCACGGTCGGGAGTGAGGGAACTCGAGTCTTCTCCACTCTCATGATGGGCAAGGGCTACTATGGCCACGCCTGGCTGAGCGCGATGGAGTCGGTTTACGCGCCACCCGTTGACCCTCTCAAGCAGATCTCACACGTAGGGTACAAGTACGACCTAGCACACGGTATCAAGCAGGACGCCCATGCTGTCCGAGGCGAGCACGCGTGTACACTGCGGCCTAACTAATGAGCACTAAGGATGCTCTGGGAGAGCAAAACCACGTCTGGATCAAAATAATCGAGAACCCGATGATGAAACCCAAGTGGCCGGCGGTACCAGTACGCGTTAACGACTATCTAGCTGTTCTGCCGAGGGGTCAGAAGATTCTCGTTTCTGAGCCGCTTGTAGCTAACCTGAGATACGCCAGAGACTGCGGTAGGAATCAACTCCAGTTCAGCGAGATGGGAATTCTGGACCCAGACCAGGCCCACGCTGTACGCCTACAGGACCAGACTATCGTATACCCACGCACCTGCGCCACTCCAACACACCACCAGAAGAACGCTTCCAGGAAAGGCAAGTAAAACATGAACCTCGATAATATTCTAAGCCAGAGCTACCGCGACGTGTTCAACGCGATCGAGGTGCTAGCTCTGAACCGTCTGACAAACTCCCCCGACCTGGCGCCAGGTACCGATACCAAAAAATTCAAGGTAGGTGCGTTCAGCTACATGCTAGATGGAGTGGTCTACAATAAGGCGTCCGCAGACGATATCGCCGCGCCTGGATTTTCCACCGAGGCCGCTGAGTTCCGAAAGGTGCTACTCTGTATCGACTCAGCCGGTACCATTACCACCGTTGGCGGTGAGATTGCCGCCTCTCAGGCTCTGGCTGAGGCTCCAGAGCCAACTGCCGATACGCTACCGATCGGAATCCTCGAGCTACCAGCCTCATTTACTAGCGGTTCAACGTCTATTACCTCTGGCATGTGCAAGGATATCACCCACTCAATCAGCGTTATTGAGGCCTAGTCAGTGGCAGTACCTCTAGTCGCGACAGTTGGCGGTGCTGATAGCAACAGCCTCGCTACTGTTGCTGGTGCCGACGCATACTTTTCTCTGGATATTCGGGCCGACGAGTGGGCATCCATTGACGAGGATGACAAGGCTAGAGCTCTGATCTCTGCCTCGCGCCAATTCAGCGAGCTCGACTTGATGGGTCAGCCGTATTCCGTAGACCAGGCAATGCCGTTTCCCAGGTATCTATTGGGAGTCTCGGACGGAACAACCATCCCCACGGAATGGGAGATCGCGACGTTCGAGCATGCGTTCGATTTGTACGCCAGACAATCTGCAACGTCAGGAGCGTCTGGTAAGCGCGCTCGGCTGCGCGCCGAGGGCGTGACCTCCTATCGTTTGGGAGACCTATCCGAGAGCCTAGCTCCCGTAAGCTCACAGACGACCGTCGGAGGTTCTCTAGCTCAGTTCAGCGGCCGGGTCCAGAGGTTGATTGACGGTTGGGTACGCAAAACAATGCAGTTCGATTCAGGACGCCACGCAACGTTCAAACGGTGGTGGCCACCGGAGCTGAACCCATGATTGATAGCTACTTCGGCAATGGGGATTACGGGGAGATTGAAATCTATCCACCTACTAGCGTCGATAGCGATGGCGTTCCGCAATTTGGAGCACCTGTGCCTGTTGGGGCTCGATTTCAACTGAGGACTCTGACAGTCAAAGACGGTAACGGAAACAGCGTTGCGATCGATGCGACTTGCTGGACCGATTACACGGTCCCGCAAGACTTAGGTGCCAAGGTTGTACACAACGGCCAGAGCTACCGGATTGCGACCAGACGCCTTTACCACGACCTAGACGGTCCCTCCCATCAAACATTCTGGCTAGAGAGGATGCAGAGCTAATGGCTCTTGGAATCAACTGGAATATCGATGGCGCGCTCAAGGATCTTGAGACTGAGGCCAACCGCACCACAGGTTTGTCCCTCGATGCTATCGAGGACCTCGGAAAGTCGATACTCAGGACCGCCAAAGACGACTGCCCAGTCGACCGGGGCAACCTCAAGAAGTCCGGTCGGATGCGAGTTCGCAAGGGTAAGACGGCGCAGCGGGAGACTGTGACAATTACGTTCGGCGGGAAAAAGGCACCCTATGCGGTGGCCGTACATTACGATCCGAACCTCCCGTTGAAGAGTGGTAAGCACCGCTTTCTAGAGGCCGCGGTCAACGAGCACGCCGGACCCGGCAAACTAGAGGCGGTTGTCTCGCGGAAATTCAAAGCGCGATGACGCTCAAGCAAGAAATTAAGGCCCAATTGGTGGCGCTCGGTTATACGGGCGCCATTTTTTTTGGTCAGATACCTGCCAACGTTGACGCGTGCATCCTACTCCGAGACGAGGGTGAGCACCAGAGCGATCCCACTCGGATGCGTATATACCCTCAGCTCTCGGTATTTATCCGCGGGTCATCTCGCTCCGACGTCGAGACTTTGGCACGCACCATCTACGATTTTTTTCACGTCGACGCCCCACTGGTGTTAGCCAGCGGATATCGAGTCAGCCGCTCTATCACTGGTGGACTACCACGAGACCTCGGTAAGGACGCGGCCGATCTGTGGCGTCGCTCCCTCGACCTCAATCTGACCCAACCAAGAAACACCGAACTTTAGGAGATACCCACCATGGCAGTAGAAGAGATTTATTATAGTGAAGACGGAATAGCAGACGCCTATATCCGCCGGCTAGACGAGAACCTCGCGGAGACCGGACCATTCCTTGGGCTCAACGGTATCAGCGATGAGAGCTTCACGCGTAACGTCAACGAGCGCGAAGTCCTGGCCAACAACCGGAGCTTTAAGAAAGATTCGAAATTCCAGTCCTTTAGTGGTGACGTCCAAGTCGTAGCCAAACGTATGGACATGATGGAGTTCTATCTGGCCGGCGAGATGACCGTCGACGGAAACCTCACGGAGTTCATTGAGGATCCTGACGGTCTGCCTACTCGATTCGCACTCTACACCGTGTATCCGCTAGACGGTGAGAACGGTGAGTCAGGCCTCGGCTACACTCGATACGCAAACTGCCGTTCGTCGAACCTCAATACTCCTCGCCAAACCGGGCAGTACGCGGTCAACACAATATCAATTGATGCTCTGGTTGGGCCAGATGGTTACGCTCGCAAATTCGGCTTTGATGGTGACAGTATCGGGCCAAACTTTTCCGGGGTAACGACCGCTCCAACAATTTCAAGTACGACTCCCACGAACGGAGCGAATTCGATCGCTGTTGATTCCGCCATGAGCGTTGTGTTCAGTGTGGCGATGAATAGCTCAAGTGCCATTGCGGCAATCGAGCTTTACCGCGTTTCAACTGGCCTTGCCGTTCCTGGAGTTGTCACCTATGTCGAGAGTGGAGGCCCTCCGGCTGATACTTTTACAGCTGTATTCACGCCAGACGACGATCTCGAATCGTCTGAGGATTACGTGCTCCGTGTCGCTAGCTCTGCGCGATCGGCAATCGGAAACAATCTTGCAGCGACCTCAACCTACTCCTTCACGACAGCCTAAATCATGAAAGCACCAAAACGACTATTGAGCGCTGGTGGTAACTCGATGGTTCTCGAGGGCAATCTTCACGCTTGTCTCGACTACTCTGCCGTGACAGGCGGGAAGGGCTTCGAGGATGCTTACGCAGACTTGAGGCCTCAGCTAATGACATACGAAGACGAAGGCGTGGACGAACTGAACAGAGTTCACCCGTTCAAGGACCCTGAACCGTGGGCGTGTTTGCTGTGGGGATTGTCCGCGAGCTGGAGATCTGACGAGGGCTGGAACGATTCGCATTCGTTCGGTAGCGACATCGGAGTCACGGTCAGAGAATCCAAACGATTCGCAGAGTTCGTTAAGGCCATAACCTTCGACGAGTACCGCTCCGCTAGACCGATTTTGCTAGAGCTGCTGCTGCTCACGCTGTATGTGCCGGCACCATCGCCGAGCAAAAAAAAAGCCGTCCGCTCCACAAAGCGCTCAAAGAAAACACCAACTGGAACCTCAACTACCTAATCGCCCGCTCTGAGTGGGGATTCACCCGGGACGAATTCCTGAGAGCTTCGCTCTACGAATGGCACATGCTACTAGACGGGTCGTCCCACATGGCTAACCTAATCGAGCAAGAGAAAGAAAAGTCGAAATCGAAATGAGCCGCGTTGCTACGATATCTGCCCAACTGGTACTAGATAGCAAACGCTTCGATCGCACCATTCGCAACGTCAAAAAACAGTTCAAAAAACTAGCTACTGATACTCGAGCCCAGGCCGCTGCGGCCGGTGCTGTCTTGGGTGGCATAGCGGTTGGTCTAGGCTCGCTCAGCGGCGAACTGGACGACGCCGGACAGAAGGTCGTGAAGCTCAAGAAGGACTTGAGCTCGTCTTTCGACGGCTCGGAACTGGACAAGCTCACCGACCAGATACGAACCCTCGGCGCCACTCCTCCGTTTTCGGAACAGCAGTTCACTCAGGCTGCCAAGAGCTTGGCTAAATTCGAGAGGGAGGTTTCCGGTAACCTTGTCAGGATAGGGAATATCGCTGTTGGTACCGGCGAATCATTTGGAACTGCGCAGAAGGCGTTTGCCGGATTCGGTAAAGATAGTCGCGCCACGGCCCAGATCGAGAAGATTCTTGGCATCGACTCCACCGAGCTCGTTAAGTTCGGAGCCGTGTTGGATTCGACCGGACAGAGCCTCGACTTTGCTGGTGACAATGCCTCGAAGGCTCAGTCCGCTCTCGAGCAATTTGCTGACGCGAAGTACGGCGGTGCAATGGATTCTGTCGTAACCTCGTCTGAGCAGCTACGCGGCGAGTTCGATCTACTCAAGCAGGATCTAGGGATAGGGCTTGCTGAGATCGGCCAATCGGTCGCTGGATCAATTCTCCCACTGGCCAAGGGATTGCGTGAGCTATCACCCGAGACGAAGAAGATAGTTGGGGTTGGTGTTGCGCTAACAGGATTTGCTGCTGCTGCTGGTGCTGCTGCAATTGCAGTATCACTAATTGGACTCCAGGTCGCTGCTAGTGTGACGGCGGCTGGAGGATTCACCGTTGTACTAGGCAGCATAACGGCAGCTCTAGGTACTGCCGCAACGGCGGCTGGAGGATTCCTGGCTGCGTTGGCCCCGTTCGTGGCCACAGCCGGAGCAGTCGTAGTCGCACTTGGTTCGGTGGCCTACGCTGTCTACGAGGTCGATAAGGCTCTCAAAGAGTCTGTCAAGGTTGGTGAGGACGCGCTCGCCATTGAGCTCAAGCGCGCTGCCGGTCAGCGGGGCCTGAACGATCTGCTGGGCAAGACTTCAAAGGAGCTGCGCGAGCAGGGCAAGACTGCTGCAGAAGCCACAAACGGGATACTGGCCCTACACCAGAGGATCGAGTTGGCCCGTGAGGCCGGGAACGACGCGCTGGTGGAGCGCCTCAAGGAGCAAGTGTCTGAGCTGCAACAAGCACGCAACGAATTGGCCAAGCTAGAAAAGATTGACCGAGATATCAAGAGCGCTCAGGACGAGGAAGACGCTAAAACTCCAGAAGAGAGAGTTGCCGAAGCCGAGGCGCTCGCTAAGGCCCGGTCAGAGGCTAACAAGGAGGCCCTCGATCAGGAGCTATACGCTATAGATTTGAGACTTGCAAAGGAAGAGATTACGCAGGCTGAGTCTCTCAAGCTCCGTGCTGCCGCGCTCGCACAGTTCGAGGCCGACGAGTCAACCCGGAGGGCCCTATTGCTCGAGACGGCCCGGTTTGAGACAAACGAGCGGAAGAAAGCTGAGTCCGATTCGCAGACTGAGGTCGATAAGCTTAGGCGGGGTCGTCTCCAAACTGCCCTGGACTTCATCGAGTCAGAGAAAGCTGCTAATCGCCTATCTGCCGAAGAAGAGGAAAAGGCCCTGCGTAGGATACTCGACACCTACGATCTCACGGAACGTGAGAAGCAAAGCCTCATGCGCCAGACAGCGCAGGTACATAAATCAATACTAGACCAACAGGCCGCTGACGCTAAAAAGGCCTCTGACCAAAGGAAGGCCGACCAACAGAAGGTCGACGACGAGATCCAGGCTCAGGCAAAGAGCGACCAGGCCGAATTGGTAAGGCTCCAGGACAGAGCCAAATCGCAAGAGGTGAGTGCTGTAGACAGTGAGATCGAGTCGCTCTCTTCCGAAGAGGGGGTCGACAATACCAGCAAGATTCAGTCCGCTCTCAGAGAGAGACTAAAGCTCCAGCTCGAGATATTGCGCGTTGAGGCTGACCGGGCCAAGGCAGCAACCACAAATGCTGATGTTCGTTCCCAAATTGAGCAGAATCTCCAGCGCGACATCCGAGAGAAGATTCGTAAGACCGCCAAAGACGAGCAGTCTGTCCTCAAACAGCAGCTGGAGGCCAGGAAAAAACTGGCCGAGGATACGGCCGGTATAGGCAGCTCGTTCGGTGACGTCTACGACATTTCCGAGCTGGGAGCTAGGCTCGAACAAGAGCAGCAGACGACAAGACGACCAACGAGCCAACCAGAGTTATCTGTACCAGATCTAGAGGTCATCGAGGAACGGCTCAAAGTTGACGTTTCCAAAGTGACAGCGGAGGCTCCCGCGCTCGAAACCGCTATCGGTAACCTATCAGCCTCAATCGCATCTCTACCGAGCGTGTCAGCCGTTGCTAGTATCCCTAGCAGCCAGGCCACTCCTGGGTCCATATCAGGCTCGTCACGGGTCTCACAACCCAGCTCCTTTTCTGGGACTCTAGACCTTCGCGTGACGGTTGATAGTAGTGGCAAGCCTACACTCGAAACCGTTGCTACCACTGGTTTGGATGGTCGGTATTCTGAAATCACTCGCAACGCGAGAGGTATGCGGGGATCGATAACAGTTGCCTAGCGGACGAACGCCGACACTGGTGATAACAGGCGCGTCAGGGACCGTAACCCTAGAGGACGAACATTCAGCGTGGCCACCACCTCCGCTATCCTCAAGCCGCGAGTACCAGGACAGGAATACTCGTAGGTCAGCCTCTGGAGCCGGCAAGACTATTTCTGTGTTTCGACGTTGGAGCGGCGCCGAAAATTCTATCAGGGGCTCGATCCCTCACCTACTAGGGCCCCAACACACAATATTGACAAACCTTCACCGAGCCAATCCACCGGACGTATCCGTAACCTACATGGGAGAAACATTCAGCGCAATACTACCTGTTTACGACGCCAGGCCAGATCCATTTGAGCCGACTGAGTACCAGGCTGAGTTTGAGATCCGCAGGAAATCGTCGTGAGCAGTGAGTTAGCCTGCATCGTCACCGCTCGTGCTGGCGAGACTGTGCTGAGGAAGATCCGAACGAGCCTTACTCTAGTCGGCGACGAGCCATGTCCATGGGAAATTACCCTAGACAACTCGAGCGGTGACTACAATCCATCGTCCTCTATTGCTAATCCTAGGACCTATACGGAATATCTGTCAATCACTGTCGATAACGAATCCGACACACCGTGGGACAGTCCAGACCTCGTCCTCGAGGACTATGACTACGACACAAGTACCGTCACGCTAACAGGACGCTGTCGACTATCTGAGCTCGACAGAGAGGACCAAATAATAGGAGACTTTGAGGACGAGACTGTTGCGAACATACTCACTGCAATCGCAGCAGAATACGGCCTAACCGTTACGGGAGCTCCAACCAGGACTGTGAAAATGTTTCACGCAATTGGAAACCCTCTCGACATGTTCCGCGAGCTACTTAGCCCAACCCATACGTTCCGCATGGGAGCTGGCGGGCAAATTGTGTGCGAATCTGTATTGACCCACGACCCTGGACCGTCACTATCAGACGACGAGGACCTCGAAATTCTCCGATTCAAGCGGACGTCTGAGATATACAACAAGGCCACCGTTGAGCGTGTGGCTGCCTCTGGTGGACTGGTGACTCTATTCAACGAGGGACGATCCGGAGGTAGCTCGTTGGGTGCCGGCCAAGAGGCCGTGTTCTCAGAGCCTACCAGGAATTTTATTATACGCACAAAGTTTGGTGAACGCGGAGAGTTAAACTCTATCGTCCCCTGGTCTGAGGACGGGCCCTTGACTCCACTACCACTGAACCAGACGGCCTGGTCTAGTACCACTCCAATCGTGAAGTTAGTATTTGTGTACGAGCTCAACGTGAGCGCTGCTACATGGGGAGAGTATACGCCGAACTGGTGGATGGAGGTCGCTGGCTGGCCAATATCCGTTGACCCTGTACCTGAAGAAGGATACTCGCAAACGGCGTTTGCCGGAGCTGGAGACCGTCCCTATCCAGAGCCCTTTACCTCGATATCTATCAGCAGCGAATCTGACGCACTTACGGCAGCTCAGGCCCTCGTGGAATTAGGGACGCGTCAGGGAACAATCCTAACTGTTGCGACGAGGCTCAACCCGACCAAAATAGCCAAACCAAACAGCACAATACAGGTTGAGGACTACGAAAGCCAACTCGACGACGAATTTGTCGTTGAGGCTACGACAATATCCGACGACGAATCCGGAGACACCGGGACTATCACAATAGAGGCAACCTACAGTGAGAGCGCGTGACATAGCCAGGGCCGCTCGCAGGATAGCCCGCAGAGAGGCTCGAGAGTCACGGGCTACATGGCGAGGTAACGTCAAATCCGTTAACTCAGATGGGTCGGCCCAGGTCACCCTGCCGAGCGGAGCCGAGATCAAGATCTACCCCTCAAACCTCTTCCCGTTCAATACAGACACCTCTGTGACTCTGCTCAGGACAGGTCGAGGATTCGAAGTCCTTGGACCAAGCGCTTACCAGGGAGGTCTTGGGTCACCGTATGCGCCGCCAGAGTAGAGAAATAGCTAGAGCTCTGAAGTCTGGTTCCAGCAATATGCGCCGCCTCTCAGGTACTCCTGATAAGATTGTCGTAACAGTGACAGGCCAGCGGGCCGACGGCATGTACTGCGTCAGGCGCGATCACTGGCCAACAACGATTGCTGTACCGAGCGTCCCGCCAGACGCCAAAATCCCATGGCCGACACGGACCTCACTATTCCTGGAGGACGGTGACTCGCAAAGGCCGTTTCTCTACTGGCCATGGAACAGCTCTAAACGGATCCTCACCACCGGAGAGATCGTCAGTATCTCAGCCTGGTATTGTGAGCAGCGGGATTTCCGGCGTAGCCAGTCCCAACTGGTTCTGGAACTCGACACCTCATCTCTATCGGAAGCAACGGCTCCCCCCTACGGGCGATACGATCGAAGCTACGAGGACTACAGGATCAAGATAACTGGTAGCTCACTGCGAATTCCGCGCACACCTGGCACTGACTCGCCCATGGCAGAGTGGCTTTTTGATTCGTTGGAAGCTGAGTCTGAGCTCGGGCTCCTGAATGGCACCTATGAAGAGTGGTATGTCGACAATGTCGCCGGAGAACTTGAGGACAACCAAGCGCGAAACCACTATATAGACTTTGCTGAGCAAAAGTCAGTTTGTATCGTTGACGGCAGAATTTATCTAGAGATCGAATATATTATTGATTCGGTACTCGCCACGACCTACGACGAGGGGACAGAAGACGAGTATACGGATACCGAATCCGACTACAACCCCCGGACCATGCTTTTCTGTTTCGCCGCTGACCCTCCGGCGTCCGACGCAGAGTTGCTCTGGAGTTATGAGCTTGACCCTGGGCGAGTCAGGCTGACCCGTTCTGATATCGTTGTGACCGGTGGACGGTGTGCAATATGTTATGAGGACCTTGTCGATATTGTCCATGTGGACTCTGCTACAGGTGGAGACGAGCAGACGCTTGAGTTGACGGATATTTTCGGTGCGAGTTCGATCCCTACTCATTTCGCCGCTAAGATTGCGCCCGATTGGAAGCAAACCTACGCTGACGGCGATTTTCTGTGGATAGGCGGCGATGGGCTGCGGCTCACCTGTTGCAATCTAGGCACCAATTCAGTCGTCTGGAGCCAAGAGGTGGACACCAACACGGCGTATCACCCCTTGGGGTTCGCAGGCGATTCTTTGATCTGCGTCTACTCCGTCAACACCTACGAGACGATCACCGATTACCCGATCAATATCAACCCGAGGTACTACACCGGGACCCCTGAGCCAGAGGAAAGACCGCCGGAGCTTGCCCGTGGACACAGCGAACAAACTGGAATCGTTGCGATCAACAGGCTCACCGGCGAGGAGATCGGGTCTACGTTGTTTGCCGGGACCGAGAATAATGGTTGGTTGGTTGAGTCTGTTGTTGATTATGTGACCACGATTGCCACCGAGACATGGGTCGATATCCAGGGGCCTGACCCGACATTAACTTACATTGGCCACGATGATGAGGAGCATTATACCTATGAGACCGCGAGTCCGTTTGGTGTTTCTAGTTATAAAGAGGTCGTTAATGCTGCCCTTGGCGACTACTTTAACACACTCCCAGTCCCGCAAGCGTACCAAGCCACTAACGCAACTGGGACACTGGTCGAAGGGGATGCTGGTGGCGCTGACTTCGGCCCCTTTGAATCCTTTACCAGTTCTAAGCTTTTTTCAGAGGAATTGACCGGAACATATACCTATGTTTGGCAAGACGAATGGCATGTCAAGTATAACAAGCATCTCAATTCGAGGCTCAAAAGGGGCACAGATCCAGTTTCCCCTGCTAAAGTCGAGGTCATGGTCGCGTCAATGGAGCTTTTACAGCATGACGTCAAGGACTGGGTTCGGGCAGATATCCTTTATTCAGAATTCTCCTCTGTCGCGCTCTTTGACGTTGGGACTTTTGATCTAAACTCGGCGAGCAGTTTAACACAGAGAGTCATTGAGCCTGGGGATAAAGAAGAATATGACCCAATTGTCAACCCTCTTGGAACACCTGAACTAGTAGGAATATATGCTCATGACAAGCTAATCCCTTCAACCAAGCCAGCCTACGGTGAAGAGATTGACCATTTTTGGTCCTTAGAATTCATCAACTGGTTCAAGGATTGGGACGGGGCTAGTCCGTGCCCATGGGAAGGCGTCTATACCTACAATTTCACGGGCCCGGCATGGGATGAAGCTCACCCGATTCAACGCACTCAGTCAGCCGTCTGGAGACCAGGCAACCCACCAACCGCAGAGAGACTGCGAACCCCTGCGCCACCGCTCAAACTGGGCCCAACCTGTGCCACGAGCGACCTTTTGATACTCGGCCCCGATAGTTCCGCGACAAGCATGTCATGGGTGGCCGTTAATTCCGCTGGTGGGATCGAGTGGGAGTCGTCGCTGGCTAAAGATGGATTCCCTGGGTCAACGTTGTCAACAGGATTGGTCGGAGGTGGTGAGGCGGTCCTCACGTTCTATCTTTTTGGTGGAGATTGGTACCTTGTCGTTCTTGACGCCTCTGACGGCTCTATAATCTACAACGATCTGGTCCCAGACGACGGAAGCGACGCTATTTTCGACGCAATAATTATCGACCAAGCGGCATGGTCGCTTGGCTCAAACTACGGAATTGAACTAGGAGAAATTTAGTGGCACAACAGGTTAGCACAAAGACAGGACCTCAGATTGACGACACCGTCCCGGCCGGAGAAAAATCGTTTTACGATCTCCCAACCCACCCGAGAGGATACTCAGCTCTCGTAGGATCCCTACGCAGCACGGAATCAGTTAGCGTGTACCTGCTACAAGGAAAGACGCCGGCTGGGCGTTGGCTGAGTGGCCGTAGCACCGCGGTGGACGTGACCGGAGCGGCAGAAAACGAGGAAAACGAAGGGGCTGGGGAAGCGTTTGGCTGGAATATCACTAGCCCAAACGCGCTCCTCTGCGTCGACAATCCAGGAGAATCAGACGCTGATATCCTCCTGGAAATGACTCTAGTGGGGGTAATCTAGTGTTTCCTCAATTGCCAAAACTAAGAGGCTCAAGCCTAAGCTCACCCGTGCCACCAGAAGACGGCGGCACCGGGGCCACAACACTCGCAGGCGCACGTTCGGCGCTAAGTGTCTATTCGCAAGACGAGATCGACGCGGCGTTGGCAGACTATCTGCCGTTGACTGGTGGGACGGTTACGGGTTCCGTTGAGGTTCGCAATGACTCTGGATCCCCGCAGTTTGTTTGCTCTTACTCTACGACAAAATACATGTCGGCCTACTGTGATTCGGGTGGTAAGGCAGAATTTCGGACCGTTGGTGACAGGTTTCTTTTTAAGAATAATATTTTTGGCACTGATGGAATTGAATTCGATTTGCTCAGCTTGTTAACCCCTGTGTTCAAGGTTGGTGGAGCCACCATGGCTGATTATATAATTTTCAACAGCGACTCTACGGATGGCTTTGCGCTCGGAGATAGTTCCCTGAATAAGTTGGTCCAGGTAAACGACACCGGGATCGGCCTTTTTGGCGCAACCCCGGTCGCTCAACGCGAAATCCTGGCACCGCTCACCGATTCAACCGGCGGGACTCCTGCCACAACGATTGCAGCAGTATCTGGCACCGGTGATGACTCGGGAATTAACAACGCTCTAGCCTCTCTCGTAGCCAGAATTACGTCGATAGAGAGCGAGCTGGTCGCTTCGACATTCATGGCCCAGGCATCTTAATTTAAGGAGATAACATAACATGGTACACATTCAAACACCACCGCAAGCCCAACGCTACTGGGAGCACTACCCGTTCAAAGGGGTGAGAGAGGGAGTTCCCGGTGACAGTCACCCCCAGCGATACTGGTCCGTATCCTACCTCCCCTATGCCTCTCAAGAGGACGCCGACAACAGGCGCAACCCCGGAACCCCGCACTGTCACCTTGAGTTTCGCGCTGACTTGGTGGACCGCTTTTTCTGGGACGACAAGACGAGATTTACATATGCCCTCGACGCCCTAGAAGCCACTGGCCTTACGGAGGCTCAACAGGGCCTTGTCGACGAACTCCGCTCGCAGGCTGGAGAGCCTGAGTACACCCAGACAGAGGCGCAGGTCGGAGAGGCCTTACATTGGTATTTGACCGGCAATCCCACTGAGGCCGAGCTTGAGCAGGTCCCGAGGATGCAAGCTAACCGAACCGCCATGGTCGGAACGGCAGTTTTCGACGGCGCGTTCGTAGTCACCGAACTCCCTACGGAGCGAGCCAGTGAGTAACGCATTGACGCCTCTACAGGCGGCCCAAATAAATCACTCCCAAGCGGCTCACAAACGCGAGCAGGCAGAGGCTGAGTGCCGAGCCTGGCAGGCCATCCTGCAGCAGTCTAGAGAGTCCGAATTGCAGGCGCTAAAAGCGGTTGAGGATTTTCTAAACGTACAAGAACCAGCAGTCGACGACGACCAGTAAGGTCAGCCCAGGAAGGCTTTTCAATGACCAGACGACGCAATCAGATAGACAGGCTCGCTCACCTCGAGGCCGCTCAGCACTCCTACACTAGGTCTCTTGATTCAATCGTTGAGAGAGTACGAATCTTGGAGGAGGCAAACAGGCTTGCTCTCGCTGAGCGCCAAAAGACCATGGCCGTCGTCGGCACGCACGAGGCCGCGATCAGCAAACTCACCTCAATCTCTGACGGGGTAGTCCGTCTACAGGAGCAGCTCTCGGAGGGTGGACGCAACCTCGGTCGTGTCCACGACGTCCAGGACGCGCAGTCAAAGGACCTCCACGATTTCGCCGCCAGGCTTGCGAAGATAGAGGCCAAATTAGAGAACGATGTACCACAGATGGCCCGGTCTGCTGGTCGAGAGAGCTCAGGCTTAGCTGCTGGATTCGGAGCGTCACTCTCAATCGTAGCGTTCGAGCTGCTCAGGCACCTGGGTCTCGTCTAATGTCTGACTTGGAACTTTTGCAGCACGCACACGCGGGCCGGGCTTTCAGCCTGGCCCGTCTTCGTTTCGGCCTCTCAGTCGACGGCGACACGGCCACAGTTGCAATCGCCGGAAGCGACGACTTGAGAGACTGGTGGCGCAACCTATCGACCGATCTCGTTGAGTGGCCACGTTCGGGCCCGGGTCTCGTCCACCTAGGATTCTGGGAGGGTGCTGAGGTTCTGTTTAGGTTCGTCTGGACTAGGACGAGATTTAAGAGAGTGCGTCTTACCGGATACTCCCAAGGAGGAGCGATCGCAATGCTACTTGCTCTAGCTCTGCACGAGAGCGGCCGAGACGTTGTCGAGGTCTCAACCTACGGAGCGCCAAGAGTCGGAGACGCCGAGTTCTGCTCGAGCTATCCGCTCCCGGTCACAGCGTACCGCTGCGGCCACGATCCGATACCACGCCTACCCAGATTCGGACGGCGACTCACTAACTCTGGCAGAGGTCGTTGGGTCCAATACGCCCACGTGGCCACGCCGCAGAATCTGCCCAGTCAACTAGGCTGGCGTCGATTCCTCCCCTGGACGTGGCCGCAAGACCACCTCCTACCGGCCTATCTGGCCGCGAAAGGACTCAGAAAATGAACCCTCCAAACGGAAAATGGCTTCTAGTCTGCCCAGCAGACAACCCAGACAGCGCTCGCGAATACGTGGGCGCTGCTCCATTTCAGGCGGCTTTGCAAGTGGCCACTGGGATCGGAGCTGCCCACACGTGGGACACACAACGACAGAAGCTCTACGTGCGAGGGGGAACCGAGCCCACCAAGCCATCTAAGGACCTAGTCTTGGTCTACCCCTCCGGAAATGCCGCAGAGCGTCACCCAGACAACAACCACCCAGACTACGCGCCCTCTCACCCGGCCGAAGCAGCTCCGCTCGTGAAGTTGTCTCCCGACATTCGCGTGAGCTCGCATTTCTCGCTGAGCGAATTCCGAGCAAAATCCAATGCGTACGACGGCGTTCGTGTTCACCCAAAACTCGTGGAGCTGCTCGAGCGAATCCGATCGGCCGCCGGTTGCCCGATCCGGATAACGTCCGGATATCGTCCGCCCGCGTACAACCGATCCGTTGGCGGTGTCGAGAGCAGCAACCACAAAGACGGTACCGCGGCCGACATCTACGCGGACAATCTTACAACCGCCCAGCTGCACTCGGTGTGCTCCAAGGTCCTGGGCAATACCGGCGGCCTCGGCTTCTATCCCGTTCAGCAGTTCTGCCACGTGGATGTTGGCCCCTACGCCCGGTGGCAGGGTTAAGCCACACGAAAGGAAGCAGCTATGGGCTGGTTTACCAAATTGAAAAAGGCTCTCGGATTCGCCAGGGTCATCTCGCCGGAACTAGACAACGTCCTAGAGCAGGCGGAAGAGCTTCAGGCTCGAGCAGAGGACGCGACGAAGATCGCGCACGACGTCGACCAGCTGGTGGACGGAATCCGCGGCGCCGGAAATCTGTTCTCTCCCGGTGACGTCTGCTCGCAGCCCGGGCAATACGTGCTGATTCGAGACGGGCAGTCCGTCCACCGATGGTCTGGCGGCCTCGACACCTGTGACCTAGACTGCGGAGACCGGTACCCACCCGGGCAGCGTCGAGGAGACCTCTGGCAGAGAATCGAAGACGGCCGAGACCTATTCCCCGGATCTCACATCGGGAGATAGAGAAGGAGCGTATCTCAACAGCTAGAACTCAGTCTCCAACACTGAGTGAGCGGGTTCGAGTCCTGCCGCTCCTGCCACCTGCCCTCCTCAGGTAGAGATCCAAGGAGGAAAGCCCCACCGGTGAAAGCCGGTGGGGCTTTTTTTATTTCTTGAGAAATTGTGTCAAAAATCAACGCGGGTGTCACCTCAGGTGTCGCAACTGACGAATCTGATGGAACGTTTAGAGGATTTCTCCGATTATGGATTTTTCCAAAAAAAGCTCCCAGACATAGAAAAAAGCCCGATTTCTCGGGCTTTGATGTTGGTGGCGGGAAGGAGAGTTGAACTCCTGACCAACGACTTATGAATCCGCTGCTATTTTACGCTCGAAGCCTTATGCTTACTTGCTGCAGACCCTATGGGTGTCACCCCCAGGTGTCGCATGCGACTACCCAAGACGCCTATAGTCCCTACGAGGTGTTCTGGACCCATGTGCGCGTAGTTCTGCGTTGTGCGGAAATCCTCGTGGCCGGCCAGTAGCTGAAGCGGCTCGAGCCTCCCGCCGTTCTGGACCACCCAGCTGCAAAATGTGTGCCTCAGGTCGTGCCAGCGGAAGTCGGAGATCTTCGCAGCTTTGAGTGCTGGCCGCCAATAATCCCGAGCAAAATTGGACGGGTGGATCTTAACCTTGGTAGCCTCAGTCACAAACACCAGCTCCTTGTGGTCTCCTCGGACGGAGTCCAGAATGTCCGCGACTTCGGGCAGGATCGGGATAACTCTCGGCCGCCCGCCTTTCGTCTCGTCACCTCGCAACCGCAGCTGGCCGTCGATCACCTGTGACCACCTCAGGCCGAACTGCTCTCCCTGTCTGAGACCGGTCATTGCGGCGAACCAAATTAGCCTCCACAACCAAGGGCAGCAAACTGACCAGAGCCGCTGGACCTCTTCCGGTAATAGGTATCGAGTCCGCCCATCCTTTTGGCGCAACTGCTTGACGCGGCGCATAGGGCTCTTGCTTACCCAATCCTCGTCCTCGGCCCACTTTAGGACCATCCTGAGCCGCGCTAGGTCCTTATTGATAGTCTCGTTCTTCACGGATTGCTGGCGATGGAGGACAAAAGAACTAATCTCGTCAGGTTTTATTTCGGAAACCTTCTTATCTGCACCGAAGTACTCCAGGATAATTCGGTCAGATAGCTCGTACCGCTTCAGGGAATTTGGCTTCAGCCGGCTCTTGCGAGAACGCATATCGATTCTGATGGCGTTGCCCAGAGTCTTAGACGCCTCCACGGCCGGTGGTGGTGGAGCCTTAATCTCAGCCATCTTGGCCAGGCCCACTTCTCTCGCCTCCTCTGGAGTCATATGCCCAAGCGGAACCCGAAACCGTGACCTCTTCGTAGCGTTAGGGGCCCGCCAACTGAAGTCGAGATAATAGCACGACTTGAGAGTGTGGCGCCTCGTCGTCCTCTTTATGTTTGGATATCTCGTCTTGTAGAGTACTAGAGCCATGCTATCTCCTTGCAGGGTTGGCCCATACCGCGGGGAAGGAGTTAGCAACACGGTTCAGTGTATTGCCTCGGCCCCTTGCGGTCGGGGCTTATTTTTTTGTTCAAAAATATGTAATCTGGTGGAAAAGGTTCGTTAACCGATCAGAAATCTCCCGGCAACCTCTAAGCTCCACAATGGAATCCAGAAAGGAAGTGGCCATGAAATATCTACAAAGTGATGACAAGTTACAAGTCTGGTCGGAGTATAGAGCGAAGCTGGCCGATCTGGACGAGGCGATGGCCAGGAGGCGCGCAGAGTTGGCAGGGAAACTTTTGGGCGATCTAGACCGCCGACAGCACGACCTTGAAGACGCATGCGAGTATGACGAATCCAATTCCCATTGCGACATATTGCTTATGGGAATCGGAGAGGCCCGCGGTGGGGTCGATGTTTTTGGTTAGGGCGCTTTCCTCGTTAGACGCAGCTGTCCCAACTGCCGCTTCAGCGGGAGCGTTAGGCACGAAATTCCCCGCCACGAAAAGAACTATCCCCAAAAAAATCCCAAACATACCGGCGTTCTGCCATTTGGACTGAGTGGCGATGAGGTGAATGTTGGCCACCCGACCGTACTCGGTTCCCGTCGGTACCGTAACGTCCATCGTGAAGGCGTAGGCAAAAGCGGCAACCCCAGCTATCAAAACTATTCCCCCGAGCGCTTGAAGCTGACTCTTCTTGTCCATAATACCCCTCCAACTGTTGTAATGGACTGAACTATTCAAGTCCTATTCGCTCAACTCATCTGTCCTATCGGGATATCAACTACATGTCCGACCGGCTATTAAAACATGACCTACAGGATATTGACTGTATGGCCGACAGGACATTAACACGACTTCGTGTCGTCGTAGCAATAGACTGTACACAATTTGTTTCCTAACGTTTCGGTAATCTTACTGAGTGAATAGAATTGCATGGCTTATTGACTGTCCTCTCGGGATACATCCTGTACGCTTTTTGCCCGAGCGTCGCGACGTGCAACGAATCCGCCCCTCTTGGGCTTCACGCCGTCCCGACCTACAGGTCGACCACACCGCGGGGAAGGAGTTAGCAACACGGTTCAGTGTATTACCTCGGCCCCTTGCGGTCGGGGCTTATTTTTTTGTTCAAAAATATGTAATCTGGTGGAAAAGGTTCGTTAACCGATCAGAAATCTCCCCAAAGGAAAAGCCACCGACTCACTCGAGAGGCGGACGATGCCAACGAGGTCGAAGGATCGCTTAGGGATTCCGGATGAGGATTAGGTAGGTTTCGCTACTTCGAACTTTATTCCAGCGTCCTCGCAAGACTCCAAGTATCTCGCAGCCCAGACCCGATCATCATCTTTGGACTTCTCCGACAGTTCATCGTATGGAATCCAGAGTTTCTCCCAGCGCTCTCTTCGACCCGTCGAAACTTCAACGGATACTGCCTTGCTCCAGCTCATCCATTGGTCGTGGGCGAGTTTGGCAAACTCTTCTAGCAATTGTTGTCTGACATCAGCTTTCATTTTTTTTGAATCTCTCCATTCTGAGAGCCAACTTCTCCAGAAGAATGAATATCTCATTGTGACAGCGGTAGCTACACAGATGAGCAACCTCTCAGCCTGGGGCCTCGAGATCGTCCAGGCGGACGGAGCACCCCTCTCTCTCGAGCTCGCAGCAGAGTGGCCAGAGGAGACGTGGATCACCGGCCCAGAGGAACTCCTGCGGGAGGCCAAGATCCATATCGACGCCGCCCGGCGGGTAGAAGCGAAAAAAAAGCCACCGAGGCATAAACCTCGGTGGCTTTTTTGATCTCATTTCTCAGAGCGCTGCGCTGGCAACGTAGGCTAAACATCCCGCTATCGTGATCCCTATCGCTATCATTATCCGCTTTTTCTGAAGGCTGGTGAGGTTCTTCTCGAGATCCACGTTTCCGTTGAAGCTCGATTCTTTTGCCCGCTGACCATGCTGCTCGAGCTTGGCCTTCTGTTCGTCGGTTATTCCGACACCGAGTCCGATGGCTCCACCACCAGCTACACCGACGAACGGCGAGGCGATACCTACCAAAATGAACGGAATCCCGATAAGAGCAAGGCCGAAGTAGCAAAGAACCGCCCCCAGTAACCCAACGACTATGCCGACGAGAGCACCAACCCCCCAGCCGGTGAGAGCGCCAACGACGGTGCCAGTGACCGCCCCAGCCTTCTTGGGAGGCTCCTTCACGCTGAGGTCCTCCCCGCAGTGCTTGCATTTATTGGCGGTAAACTTCACCGTCTCAGCGCAGGCCGAGCACGTTTTGTGGCTCGGCACTTCAGGTTCATTCTCTGTCACAATCCCCTCCTAATAGGTCTACTATTTCAACTGTCCACGTTCAAAAATTAGCAATATCCCGGCAACAAACAATTTCCAAAACAGAAACGAACCCTCAATGTCCCAAGCATACGATCTACTTGTGGAAAGAAAAACATGGCTTATTGATTGCCCTCTTGGAGTTCATCCGGTTCGTTTCTCGACCGCTCGTCGCGCCGTGCAACGAATCCGCCCCTCTTGGGCTTCACGCCGTCCCGACCTACAGGTCGACCTCCACCCTCAATGGGAGAGAAGGGCTCGGTCTCGGTCTTCTCGAGAAACTCAAGACCTTGACGAACCATGCTGAGGGCTCGAGCTCTGGTCATGGGTTTTTCTTCCTGGATGGTTTGGCCGGGCTCGAGAAAGAACCAGGCGACACTCTTCCCAAAGTGCTCGGCAAGCGTGTCCATGACGTCCGGTCTCGGAAACCCACGAAGGCCCTCATAGTTTCCGACTGTTTTCACATCGACTCCTAAAATTTCCGCGAGCTGCGCTTGCGTGAGATCGGCACTTTCCCTAGCTGCCTGGAGCGTCCGAGCAAATATTTGGCGTGTATTAGGCAATAATATTTCATCTTTTTGAAAGTATCAGTATGCTCTCCATGTTGACAGGCAATATTATTGCCGTTATATTCATGACAACAGGCAAGGAAACTCCCTATATGATTCAGATAAAAATACGCCGCAAATACCTAGATCTAACACAAGAAGAGTTAGCTAATTTGCTCGATGTCTCGGTACGAACCGTACGATATTGGGAGTCCGGAGAAGTACACCCTGGCAAGAAGATGCCAAAGCTGGCCGACGTTCTGAAATGTTCAGAGGCTCAACTGGTTACGGAGCCGGAGAGCGCGGGTGCCGTCAATGAGTGATGTTGAGTTCCCCAGCGGACTTCTCTCGAAATTCGAGTCGCACCGTGAGTTCTTGCTTAATTCAGGCCTCAGAAGAAACGAGCTTGCACAAAGGATGTGTGATCTTCGACGAGTTCAGAACTCAGTCAGGACTCTTCTGCAGCCCTTGACCGATGACGAATTTCTGCGAGCAAAACGCAGAATCTCCAGTGCGCTTTTGAGTCAAGATATGCCTTCAGAGCTTTTGTTGTCACTCGGAAATCTTCTCGTGTCAAAGGGTCTTCAATCTCCAGTAATGATGTCAAGTCTCCAAGGCACTTCGCAGCCTCCAACTGTATCTCCCACGCCTTCTTTTCGTCTAAGTCCGGAGGATAGGGTCTCGAGTTCCGAATGCGCTCTTCAGCGAGTTTCTGATCTACCTCTACCTCTCGAATATCGTCATCGTACGGACTGCATGTGCGAGTCAGATGAGGGACGGAGCCATCGGTCATCATTCTCTCGATTTCTGCCTCAGCTTCCTCATAAAAGTCATCTTCCATATTGTGTTTTGCCTCCTCTGGCTTTGGTCGTTTTAGCTTTTTTTGCCCTTCGCCGGAGGGGGCATTCTTCCCAGCTCAAGGACCACGCGTCCGGACCGGTTCTATTCGATTCTTCATAGCCAAACGATATCACCAAACTGATACCAGTTTTCGGATTTTTGTAAGAAAGGAGGTAAAAACCCATGGGACTCAATCACGACAAACAGGCAACGGCTCGTACCTACAAGAGGATCGACCGAATCATACAAATCGACCAGGAACTCAAGGCTCTTAAATGCGAGCGAAACAGACTGGTTAGAGAAAATGAGGCGGACGAATGGCTATCAGAGGGACAACGCTGGCGTGGATCGGTGGTGTCGCTGGCTCAGTATCGCAACAACTTGCGATTCCGCATCACTCACCAACCCGTCACACACTGCGCTTAACGGCAGAAAGCAGAAAGCCTCTCTGGTGGTTGGACACCGGAGAGGCTCTCAGAATCCCTGGGGACTCATCACGGCCTCAGGGTAACACACACAGGCATGTTTTGCCAAGACCCGGAGGTAAAATTGAACCGACAGATAGAGTATATACACGGGCTCTTCAAGCCAGAGTTCGTCGAAATGAAGAAGCCGCTGAGCAGCTTCGACGCGGCCCGAATGGTCGCTGAGGTCCCACGCCATCTTACAAAGAAACAGCTCAAGCTTCAGCACCCCGAGGTCTGGAGGTTCCAGTCTCAGATCCAGAAAGCCGCTCTTGTTTACGAGGATGCGGAACTTTCGGACGCCGACCGATTAGAGTACGGAATTCCGTCAGCCTGGGACGGAGGGACTCGAGTCTTTGAGACATTCCAGATCAAGCAATGGAAACAGCGCAAGTACTCGCGGACCAAAAATCCTCGGTACCGAGGTCGACAGAGGGTTAGAACTCTGATCCAAGTCACCACCAAACAGCTCGAGGCCGGTGGGTTCGATGTAGTGGCCATCCTCAACGGCATACGCGAGTCCACACTCTGCAAAGACCTGACCACCGCCAACGCTCAGATGATGCGATATCTTGAAAAATTTCAGAAGGAGCAGACGAATGAATAATAACGCTGTACAGGCCGATTCTGAAGAGGAGCTGCAAGGCTACCTCAAGGCCTACGATGGGTCAGGATGCTTCACCGCGCTTTTCCTGTCACTATCGATATGGGCGCCCATGGCCTGGGTTGCGGGGTGGTTCTGATGCTAGGCGCCGGAGACGTTTCCATTCTGGTCTTAGCGGTATGCAGAGGTAACATAGGCGCCCTCGCCTGCGTGACCGAGCTTCTCGGCCGTGAAGACAAGGAAGCCACCATGTCAATTGTGATGAACACAAGATTCGTTGGCCCACTGCTATACCTGCTCTGGAACGACGTCTTCGATCGTTCGAGCGAATCACTATCGAGATGTCTACGTGGTTGCTCTTACGATAAGTTGTGTGATGTTCGCGAAATGCTCGAGTCCGGACCGCTGGGAATCAGAGAGGCCAGGATCGCCGTCGGAGTTGACGAGGTGGCACTGTGAGCAGCTCCACCACCACCACAGAACGCAAGCGAATAAGATACCTCACTGAGTCCAGGCGATACGAACGCATGGTCAGGAGTCTCAAAGATAACGCCCGCCGAAAGTTGGAATCCGTTCGGGAGTCTCTGCGAGAGCGGACCGGATAAACCTCAACAGTCACCAGCTGGTGGCTGATCATAGTCCGAGGGGAGCGGTTAACCTCCCCCTCCAGCCCCCCTCGGACTTTGAGCATTCATCAGCGAAAGAAAGGAGACGGCGATGCCTTCGCTACTAGACATACCTCACGACGCATTCCATCTGGTCGCCTGCTCGGCCGCAAAGAGTAGATACTCACCCAAGGCCAGGGACCTCTATACCGGCAGTGTCTTCAGTGTCCGAGGCGGCTATGTCACCTCGTTCTGCGGCCGATGGTTTGAGGGGTTCTTTGCCAATATCGAGGACGCAAAGTCTGCGTTCTATGGTGCCAAACGAGCCGAGGAAGATCGGAGGTCGGCGCTATGTGGACGCTAGGCCAAGGACTCCCAACTATGGGCGACTTTTTCGACGCCCACGACCGAGGCGGAGACTTTCTCGAAGATTACTTCCTGGACCAGTTGCCACCCCGAGAACGTGGCACGAGCACGAGCGAACGCTTCGAGACTCACCCCGCGAAACGGATCTGTGCAAACTGCGTCCGCTACCAACCGACCTACCAGTGGCACGGTCACTGCGAGGACCACAATGCGAGCACTGACTCCAGCGATAGCTGCGAGAGATGGGATGGGTAATGATGACTCACGCCGAGCACTGTCAGTGCATTGTTGACATACCATTCTCGACCGCTCCCCTCCCATCGTACAAGGCGTACTCGTACGCCACCGAGGACAAGACCTGCGCCAAGCGTCACCAGCTGGTGGCTGATCATAGTCCGAGGGGAGCGGTTAACCTCCCCCTCCAGCCCCCCTCGGACTTTGAGCATTCATCAGCGAAAGAAAGGACGTAGATCGTGGCGGTAATCACTTCAAAGCTCATAACCCTCTCGGATGGAGTCGATTTCGAGATAAGATATCATGATGTATTGCCCGGACTAACTCCAGAGCAGTACGACGAACTCCGCGAAGACATCCGAAAGAACGGTATCCTAATACCAATTCTGGTGGACCAGTGGAACGTTGTCATCGATGGCCAGCACCGGCTGAAGATAGCCAAAGAACTAGGAATCCCGTCGACCGATGTTCCGCAACAGCTCACCCTAAACGAAGATGGTGCCCCTCAGGTCGATGTATTCCGACTGCAGAAGCAGATGGCGATAGGTGTGAATCTAAACCGGAGGCATCTCGAGCCTGAGGTTAGAGCCTCTCTCGTAGAGATTCTGAAGGGAGACGGTCTAAGCAACAGGGCCATCGCAGAGATGATAGGCGTAGATGAGAGCACTATACGAGCCGACCTGAAGAAGTGTTCAGTTGCGGGAAATCCCGCACCTGAACACCCACCAACAGTGACCGGAACTGATGGAAAAAACTATTCGAAATCTCCCGGCGCCGACATCGCCGAGCGCCGCGAACGGGTCAAGGCTGCCAAAGAAGAGGGCAAGAGCGTTCGTGCGATCGCAGAGGAAGTAGGCGTTTCGGTCGGCACCGTCTCCGCTGACCTACAGGCTCCGGAGCCTGTCAAAAAGCCAGTGGCCATAGAAAAAATTCATCCGGCGGAAGAACCGGTTTCTGTGGCCACGGAGAAAAAGCCCAAGAAAAAGCCTGTGGACAATGACGAACCGAACCACCCAGAGGTGGTGCCACCATCGACTGTCAATCCGGTAACACCAGTTCCTCAGGTCGACCTGGAGAACTTTGAGCTCAACGTGAAACGCCAAAGTCCAGACCTTTGGCATGTGCTAGACGAAGTCTCTGGATCAGTCGTTGGCATCATCGAGAAGGGTGCTCCTGGCTCACTGTCCGGGAACATGATAGCTCACGCCCGGATCCCCCGAGATGGCGAACCTGTTGAGGTGCAAATCAAGAACTCATGTAATAGATACTTCGACACTTTGAAGTCCGTACGCTCCGCAATCGAGAAAGCTCTCGGCAATGTTGACGCTTTCTGGCAGGGTGAAGAGGTCTACAATGACCGAGACCTATCCTATCTGGACCGCGACAGTTCGTACCATCTACAAAAGTCACCAAAATTAGAGAAGTTCCACGACATAGATTTGGATAAAAAGAGCGAGGGGTGGAAGCAGAAGGGTCTGCAGACAAGCAGCCTTTGGCTCTTTGGAGCTCGAGCAAAGGGTGAGGGTCGAGACGGGAGTTACCACGGGAACTGTATCCCCCAAGTCGCAGAGCAAATCCTCACTCGATACACTTGTGCCGGCGACGTCTTCTTGGACTGTTTCGCGGGTAGTTGCACGACGCTAGTTGAGGCTCAGAGGATGGGTCGTCACTGGATTGGTATCGAGCTGGATGCAAAGCTTGAGGATCGATACTCTGAAGTCAAGGGGCTCCGCAAGGGATACACAGTCAGTGAGATGTTATGGAACGATGCATCTGCGGCATTTGTCTATGACCATATTCGCGAGTACCTCAAGAGAACTCACAAACGAGACGACCTCGATCATGTTTTCCTGCATCCTCCTTATTGGGACATCGTCCCGTTCGGTAGCTCTCGAGAATCCCAGGACCTGAGCAAAGTGAACTCTCTCAGCGAATTCCTGAAGCGTTTTCAGCTGGTTGTCTGGAGAGCTGTGAAGCTTCTGAAGCCGGGGAAATTCTTCACGCTTGTGATCGGAGATATCTCCAAGGGCGGAAACTGGGTTCCGCTGTGCGCCTACTGCATGTCTAAAATACTGGAACTTGGAAACGTGCGCCTGATGGCTCGCAATATAAAGGATATCCAAGGCAACCAGCACGGCGCGAAACAAGCCGGGCTTCAGGCCTATCGAGCAGTAAAGAACGGTACGTCGACCTTTGCCTTTGAAGAAGTGATGGTTTTTCAGAAGGTGGGTGAAAAAATTGGCTAGAGAAATCGGTGAAAGAGTTGGTGCCATCCTGTCAGCCACCAGCGAGGGAGTGGTCAATTTCCTGGGCTACGGCACGTACGATGGAGAACACGTTCCGCCGCCAGACGTTTGCCCGGATCGCCACGAACTGAAGATCACAAATCCTCGAATCACGCTCGACAGCGGCGAGACAGTATGGGGGATGCAGTGTTGGTGGGGCAGTGAAGAGGGAATACGCAAGCAGATAGAGCTCTACGATATTGTCAACGTTGTTGAAGTGGTGTCTTGAAATGTCCGAACTGTACACGGCTAGAATCACGCATACCATTGTTTGGCACGCAGAAGTGCGCGCGAAGTCTAAAGATGAAGCCGCTTCTCTGTTTGGCAGATTTATGGCCAACGAATTCGAGGAGGACGGATTTATCGAAGATAGATACGTCGATGACGAGACTTTTTGTCTGGAAATACCAGAATGATCACCAACCACTCCATAGAGAGTTGCAGCGACGGATATACAAGATCGTCATTCGGAGTCGTTGGGAGAAGCGGACGATTGTATCTCACCACCGGGACGTTCGGAATCGATGTCAACGTCTCTTCGGTAAGAGCTGAAGTCGAACAGTGTTTTTCCAATTTTTCCAAACCGATAGGCCGGCACCTGATATTTGCTCGAGGCGAGAGAATCTCGATCAACTGCGAGGTTGAGCGAGGCTTTTCGGTAGTTACACAGACAAAGTCGAACTCGAAAGAGATCTTCTGGGAACTCGATTCGCGTTGTCTTCTGGTGTCTTCAGATGACAGACCAGCACCACCGCGCCCGGCGGTTTGGCTACCCGGTGGTGTCTGGAACTGCGAATGGTGCTCTAGCGCCCAACTTCCAGACCTTTTGCAATGCCGGAATTGCGGAGCTCCTAGGTTTGGAGTTGACCAGTGAGCCGATTTATCCCTACACCGTTTGATTGGACAACCCACCCCAAGTGCGTTGCTCT
>Ga0100385_1000730_pt1 | contig 36796 bp, 37 predicted proteins | sample CryGeymeta201509_FD_81543 | JGI IMG/M metagenome (GOLD analysis project Ga0100385, IMG submission 81543) | Groundwater microbial communities from Crystal Geyser aquifers in Utah, USA - Crystal Geyser metaG 2015-09 | ecosystem: Environmental > Aquatic > Deep subsurface > Groundwater | place: USA... | reverse complement strand
TATGCTATTTCTATTATTCTATTTATTTATGCAAAAATAGCAGCTGAATCTGCTGCTGCATCTGCCCCTGGATTTGCTAAGAATATAGTGAGTACAGTAGGTTCCGTAGCCACACTTGGTCTTAGTAAGCCTGCTGGTGTAGGTGGAAATATGAATACGGGAGATTTATTAAAATCTGGAGGTAAAATTAGTGATAAATTAGTAGGAGGTGGAACTAGAGGATTACAAAATCTAACTGGTGTAGCAGCTAGTGGATTAAAAAGAGTTGGGATAAATCAAGTTTTTGGAAGAGATGTTGGGGCAATAAAATTAAATGATGTTTACGAAGACCGTAAAGATGATGCTATATCTAATTGGGAGAAATTCAATCCTATTAGTAAAACTAATAAGGAGGCTGATATATCTAGAAGGAAATCTGAAAGAATGAGATATGAGGAATCCAAAGGTATAAAGTCATCTCCAGAATTAAGAGCTGCTCAAAAGAAATCTGTAGATGCTTTTCAAAAAAGTTATGAAGATCAAGATATGGCTCTATCTGATATGTTAGATGAAATGGTAAAAATAGAAAGAGATCCTAATAAAAACCTTGATAAAATGCAAGCTTTATATCAATTAATTCAAGCTCAAAAAAATGGAACAGATACATTAAGAAAAAGATATGCATCTGAAGGTATTAGAAGTTCATCTGATAATGCTGAAGATTTTCATCTTGAATTCATAGAGAGTTCACTGAATGCTAGAGGTGATGGATCTATTATGCAATCTATAACTAAAAAAGCTGCTCAAAATAATAAAGATAATTCATTTGGTAGAGTAATGGAAATTATTGGTAATAGATTCACAGAAAATGGAGTTTTAAGAGGAGGTATAAAAGGTCCAAATGCTGATGATCTATATAATCCTTCTGGTAATCTTGATTATTCTAAAGTAGCAAAAAAGAGTTTTGATGAAAATGCTAGTTTCCCAGATAAATTAAAAAATATTCCTACTATAGACGCATCTCCAGCAACAACAGCAACTAGCACAGAACTATTAAGATCTGAGACTATGTTAAAAGAATTCTTAGCATCAATAACTCCAACCTCAATAACTGCTAATGCTAGTAAATTTAAATCTCTAACAGCTAAAAAGGTATCCTTCTTGAAAGATATGCAAACTAGGGCAAAAACATTAACTACAGATGAGAGAGATAAACTTGTTGAAATAATTAAAATTATTTAATAATCCTTAACCATGACACTACAAGAAATACAGTCTAAAATTAATATTTATATAAAAGATTCTGAGTATAGAGATGCCTATGATTTAGCCTTTAATATAGAAACCACTTTACAAAAAAATCCTCAGATCAAAGAAAAGAATCCTAAAGAATATAAATCTTTATTTAATATGATATTAGTCTTATACACTCTAGGATTAAAATTTGTTAAAAAAGAAACCTTTGAGAATTTAATAAAACAAAATTTAGTAAAAATACTATCCATAACTTTCAAATTCAAACCAGAAGATTCTTTTATAGCATTAATAGAAAGTAAATATTCCATATATTATGAAATCTCCAGAAAAAACTATATAATAGATGATTGTCTTCCTCTTGTGAAAGAATGCCAAGATACCTTAGGAAATCAATATTTAAAACTATCTACAGATCAACCAAAAGAAAATCCTACTATAAAGAATTGGTTAGAATATTATGATAGGCAAACCAAAATTGGAATGAAGTCAAATTTTGAGAGATCTAAATTCTTAAGTAATGATCCTTATGTAATGAATTTATCAAATCAAGATAAAGATGTACTTCGTAATATTTTATATTTTTATGATTATCTACATTCTCCAAAACTTGATTATTTAGATGAAGAAGAAAAATTATTCCTAAAAGAGTTAGAAGAAGAAAATAAGAATCAAGAATCTAATAATGCTTACACCATAAACGATTCCATACAAGATATCTCCAAACCAATAAGTGAAATAATTACTCCTGAAGAAGTAAAAAAACCAGAGATTAAACTTCCTGAAATTCCAAAAGAGAGCCTAAATATTAAAGATATTTTAGCAAAAGTTGAAGCAAAAGAAACTAACAAAGAAATTTTAGATAAAGGTATACTTGTAAAAGAAAATAAGCAAGACAAAATTGAAGAAGAGGCAGAGTCAAAAGAGATAATAAAAAAAGAACCTTATTCAAAAATATTAGATCTAAAAAATAATAAATTCCCTTCCGAAGATAAAAAACTTTTACAAATCACACCTAAAGCTAGAAAACCTATAGTATTATCTATGCCAAAGAAAATTATTCCAGGAAACACAGTTAATTTAAGAGACTTAAAGAAATAAAAATATGCTACAATATAATATTCCACAATTTATAGATTCAGAAGATAAAATTATAGGTCCAGTAACTATAAGACAAATGGCTTATCTTGCTATAGGAACAGTTATAATAGGATTTCTTTGGATGTACAAGCCAAATACAATTATTTTCTTTTTAATGGCAGTTCCTATAGGATTAATTTTCTTAGCTTTTGCCTTTTTCAAAATTAATGGGCTTAACTTTGAAGTAATGTTAGCTAATATATTTTCATTTATAACAAAGCCCACACTTATGTTATGGTCAAGACAAACAGAAAATAAAGAACCTATTATAAAAGTTGTGATAGAAAAAAGGAATACAACAAATCTAATTAATAATGAATATAGCCAATCTAAAGTTGAAGAGTTAGCTTGGCTAATGGATACATATGGACAAAACAAACCTCAGAAAATATATGATCCTACACTAGATAAACCTCTTTAAAACTAAAATTATCATCTAATTTTCTATCATATCTCTATCTATATTAACTTCTATAGATTCTACATCTTTTGATTTATCAATATTTTCAGTAGAATATTCCTCAGAATCATTAGATGTATTTTCTTCTTGTATTGTCGAAGTCAAATCCGTTACAATTCCAGTATTTTTAATATCTTTAACTTCTGTATAAAATTTATTAATATTACTTTTCATAGAAAAAATAAATATTGTTATGATAGCTATTGATGATACAACAAATAATATTATCGCTATATTTAATCTTGTTTTATAATCTAATTTCTGTATATCTTGTAATTTTATCATAAATATATCATTCTAAATTGCTCATATCTAATATATTATATATTTTATTATCTGTAATATTATTAATATAAATATATCCATTATGTATTAACATACTATCTAAATCAAAGTCTCTTAAATTAATCTGTTCTTGATTTTCGGTTCCTAAATTTAATTGAGATATATTTGTTTTGGTAGAGATTTGAGTTACCCAATTATAACGATATATATTATTTTCTGTAATTGTATAAAATTCTCTTTCAATATCACTCCAAACAACATTTTTAGGGTCAACATAAAAAGCTAGTTGATTTAATTTTACATTATTATTTGTATAATCATAAATATAAGATACTCCATCTACTTCCAAAATTCCTTTATTAAATAATCCTCCTAATTTTATAGATATACTTTCTAATCCTTGAGCTATCTGATATTCTTTTTGATCCACATATCTATAAATATTTAAACTTGCTTGATAAAATAGATTTTTATCAGAAACCTGTATCCATTTGATATTTTGTCTATTTGATAATAATTCATTTGCCCCTGTTGAAAAATTATATTTATAAATTTGTGAAGTTTCGGAATCCTTATCAAAAAGAAAGTAAGCATTATCTTCATAATTATCTATTTCTACCTGATCAACTTCTGATGGCACTTCTATTTTTTTATTATTTTTTATATCAAATATACTATAGATATCATCTTTTTTATAAACTAAATAATTTTTGAATTTTTTTTCACTTATATAAGCTTCTTCAATATTTGTATCTGGTATCTTCCCTATATATTCTGATGTTACATAATCCTTAGATTCTTTTATTTCTCCATTAGATTTATTAATAAATATAAATCTATTTTCCTGTTTTAATGGGCTTGATACAACTACTTGATTATCTTCTGTTGTCTCAATAGCCTCTATAAATTCGTACCCTCTTGTATCTTCAGAAATAACTTCATCTGAATCTGATTCGGGAACATTATCTATTTGATTATTTTCTCCATTTATTAGTGTATCAATAGGATCTTCTTTTTCACCAAAAATATTAAATACAAAATAAGATATTACTCCTATAGATATAACTAATATTATTCCAACTACTAATAAAATTATTTTGTTCTTTTGATTATTCATATAAATTTAATTTAACCTTTTATTATTGCATATTTTGACATATAAAAACCACCAATTCCTACAAAACCAAGTACTACTAAACCTAAATATCTATCTAAAAAAGGATTTTTATTTTCTAATTCACTATTTTCTTCTGTATCTAATGCTTCCAAATTCTTATTTATTAATATAGTTTTATCTAAAAATAATGTTCTATTTGAATCAGTAACTGTTATGTATACCCTATAAAATTTATTAGGATCTACTTTTAATTTAAACTTTTCATTTTGTCCTGTTATAGTTTCTTCATTTACTCTATAAACATAATTTAACTTTGTATTAGAATTAATATTACTAATATTAGATATAAATTCTAACTCAGTTTCATTATTAAGAGATAAATTATTTATATCTAAAGGTAAATTAATGTCTGATAGATTATTCACATCTACTCGTAATACAGGACTTTTGATTGATATAGTAGATTTCCCATAGTATTTTGATATACCTGTTATAGAATCTTTTACAATAGCTTGTATTATATATTCTGATCCTACTCCTTTATTTTCTAAAAATTCAAGCTTATTCCCTATTATATCAACTGGCTCACCGTTAACAGTCCAGTCTATAATATCATCTTTTTTATCTATATATGGTACTGTAACTTCTATTTTATCACCAGCAGCTGGAGATAAAGGAGTATAGTCTAATGAAATTTCATCTATCATCTCAATTGGGATAAAACCTTCTCTTATTTGGCCATTAGGGAATGTTACTTTTACTCTAATCTGGTATTTACCTAATTCTCGAAATGTATATTGAAATTCAGGTGTATCTAAATTTTCTTTTGTTTCTAAAATTTTATCTCCCTGAGTTATTGAAAATGTATATTTCGCTTTATCAAAATCTAATGTAGGGTCTAGGCTTATTTTAAAAATAGATATATCAATAGGTTCATTTAGGAATAAATATTTATTTTTTATTAATATTTTTACATCACCTATAGATTCACTATCTGTATAAAAAGTATCTTTATAGACACTTTCTTTAAGATATTCATCTATAAATAAATTTAGTTCTTCCTGAGTTTGAAATTCTTCATTTGTAGTATCTAGATTTGTATTCAATGGTGTTGTTGTATTAGAATTACTACCTTTTTCAATTTCTGATTTGGCTTCTGTCAATAATTTTAATAGCTGATCTGTAACATCATTTGCTAATACTGTTTTACTATAAAATAAAGTACTTAATATCAAAGATAGAAAGATTATAAATTTATAACTCACACTCCTATTTATATTCATATTTAAATTGAATTTTATATTATTAATTATATCACATTTATGGATTATTTCTATGTTTATTTATCGATTTCATTTGATCTACCTGTAACAATACCAACACTCTTTAGAGACACCTTACCTTTCATTTTTTGGATTGTATCCTTTATTTTATTAATTTGTGTAGCAAATTTACCCCAAGAATTACTTCTTTTTCTCATAATAACTATAACAGCTAATGTATAAGTTGGAGATATATCTCCTAAAAAAGGTATTAGCTCCACTATGGTAGCTATGATTATCATTATAACTGAAAAAAACACATTTTTTAATTTTTCAGATATTAACATCTGGTTAATTTTGGATAATATAGAACTCATAATGTTAGATTGATTTCTACCACCAGAACCACTTTGATTAGAACGAAATGAATCTTTTAATTTAGTTATTTCATCTAATGCCCACTTTATATCAGCTAATCTTTGAGAATTATTCAGTATAAAAGAAGAAATACTACCTATTCCATCTAAAATAAAAGAAAATGGAATCCCTACTCCTGCAAAACTAAGAGCAAACATAATATAACCCAAAAAATCTAATATAACAGATACTCCGATCAACATATACAAAAAAAGTGCTTTTGGGACCTTAGTTTCTTCTGGTTTATTTGTTTCGCTCATTATATAAAAATTTGATGATATACTCTCATTATAACATAAAATTTTGACATTTTATACAATTTATATTAATATAAATCTATATATAAAATAACTTCTAATTAACCATATGTTGTAAAGATTATGTTAAAATTTAAATCATTATTAAGATTTTAATGTAATTATTATGGAAAATTTATATATTCTCGGTTTAGTAGAAAAAGAAAACAAAAGACAAAAAGAAACTATAAGATTGATAGCCTCAGAAAATTTTGTGTCAAATGATATTTTATCAGTCTTGGGAAGTTCTCTTACTAATAAATATAGTGAAGGTTACCCTTATAAAAGATATTATCGCGGGCAGCAATTTATTGATGAAATAGAACAAAGAACTATTGATTTAGCTAAATTAGTATTCGGAGCAAAATTTGCTAATGTACAAGCTTATTCTGGTAGCCCTGCTAATCTTGCAATTTACAAAGCTCTTCTTAATCCTTATGATACAGTTATGGGACTAGATTTATTTTCTGGAGGACATTTGACTCATGGGTTTAGGGTTAGTATAACTGGGCAATGGTTTGATTCTAAACCTTACTCTGTTTCTCCTGCTAATTTTTTGATTGATTATGATAACTTAGAAAAGTTAGCTCTAGAGCATAAACCTAAATTAATCATTTCTGGACTGAGTGGTTATCCAAGAGAAATTGATTTTGAGAGAATTGGTAATATTGCAAAAAAAACCGGAGCTTATCATTTGGCAGATATTTCTCATATTTCTGGGATTGTATCTACTAATAATCATCCTAATCCTTTTCCCTTTGCAGATATAGTTATGACAACAACTCATAAATTATTAAGAGGACCAAGAGGGGCTTTGATATTGACAAATGACAAGATTTTGGCAGATAAAATTGATAAGTCAGTTTTCCCTGGATTACAAGGAGGACCTCATATGAATAATATTGCAGGAATTGGAATTGCCCTAGAACAAGCTTTATCTCCAGATTATAAAGATTATATCAAACAAGTCTTAATCAATGCTAAAATTTTGGCTCAAGAATTAATAAAATTAGGGTTTGAAGTTATCACTGGAGGTACAGATAATCATTTAATCTTATTAGACCTAAGAAAAAATGAAATTGATGGAGAAACTTTTAGTCAAGCTCTAGAAAAAGCCAATATTGAGACAAATAAGAATACTATTCCTTTTGATCCAGCTCCTCCGACCAAAGCAAATGGGCTCAGAATTGGGACTCCAGCTATGACAACAATTGGTATGATGGAAAAAGAAATGATATTTATTGCTAAATCTCTAAGACAAGTCCTAGATAATTATCAAGATGATAAAGTCTTAGCAGAGATTAAACAAAATAATATACAATTTATGTCTAAATTCAAAATATGAAATTACTTTATGGGAAAACTATAGCAGAAAAGATTTATAAAGATATATTAGCCAAACCTTTTGTATCAAAAAAAACTCTTGCCATAATTTTAATTGGAGATAATTCAGCTTCTGAAATTTATATCAAAAATAAACGAATAGCTTTACAAAAATTAGGTGGTGAGACTATTATATTTAGATTAGAAGAAAAAATTAATCAAGAAGAAGTAGAAAATCTTATTATAAAATTAAATTCGGATAAATCAATAGATGGAATTATTTTACAATTACCTATAGCTGATCAATTTAACAAAAACCAATTACTATCTTTGATTGATAAAAATAAAGATGTAGATGGCCTAAATCCCTACAATCTTGGGAATTTAATTCAATCAGATTATAGTAAATCTTATATTCCTGCTACTCCATTCGCTGTCATGAAAATATTATCTTTCTATCAAATAGATATAGAAAGTAAAAATATTGTGATTATTAATAATAGCCTTCTATTTGGGAAACCTCTAGCTATGCTTCTTTCAAATAAATTAGCTACTGTCACTATTTGTAATCACAAAACTCAAAATATCAAAGATTTTACTCTAAAAGCAGATATTGTAATTTCGGCTGTTGGTAAAGCTAAAATTTGGGATAAATCTTTTCTTACAAATAATCAAACAATAATTGATGTCGGGATTAGTAAAGATGAGGATGGAAAAATTAGTGGTGACTTTGATTTTGATTCAATACAAAATTTAGATATAAATTATACCCCTGTACCTGGTGGAGTTGGTCCTGTAACAATCGCTTGTTTGCTTCATAATCTTTATTCGTAGAATAATTCTGACTAAAAATTTACATTCTCAAACAAAAAACCGAGTAAATTAATACTCGGTGTATTTTTTAATGTAAATTTAATTTATCTTTACCAAATTTTTCGATAAATAAAGCCATATTTTCTTTAAAAAGGTTTTGGTTCAGAAAAATATAATCTCCAACATATTCAGGTAAATTACCATATAATAAAATAAGTGATCTTAAATCTAACACCCCACCTACATATTCAGGTAAACTAGTATCTAATGATGTAAGAGAGCTTAAATAAAAATAACCTTCCACATGCTTAGGTAAACTACCTCTTAATAAAGTAAGATTGCTTAAATTTAAGTTTCCATTAACATGTTCAGGCAATTCTTGATATAAGGAAGTAAGAGAGCTTAAATTTAAACCACCACCAATATATTCAGGTAAACTAGTATCTAACGATGTAAGAGATCCTAAATCTAAATTACCTCCAACATATTTAGGTAAATTTTTTTCATATGATTTAAGAGATCCTAAATCTAAATTACCTCCAACATATTTAGGTAAATCTTTTTCATATGATTTAAGAGATCTTAAATTTAAATCACCTCCAACATATTTAGGTAAATCTTTTTCATATGATTTAAGAGATCTTAAATCTAAATTACCTCCAACATATTTAGGTAAATTACTATTTAAATAAGTAATAGAACTTAAAGTTAAGTACCCAAAGACATACTTAGGTAAATTAGCATTTAATTCATTAAGATAAGTTAAAAATAAATCCCCACGAATATATCTAGGTAAATCACCATTAAAGGAAACCACCCCCTCTAAATCTAAATCACCCCAATGATAAATAATATCACCATATAGGGCATCCTCTTCAGTAAAGCTAATTTGATCTTCTTTACATCCAAAAATAAAGGCCAAATCTTTTTTCTTGTCTCTTTCATTTTTAGAATTAAGAATTTCTTCTATTCGGGTATCTCTCTCATATCCAAATCCTTGAATCTTACCATCAATTTCATATAATAATCTCAACTCGTTTTTATCAAGAGAAATTTCATTTTCCCATTTTTCGTATATTTTAGTAAGAACATCAATATCTGAATCAGATTTAGAAAAGTTCATAATCTTTCTTTGATTTGATAAAGTACAAGCTAAGTATATCTTATATTTGTATTTTTATCAAGTATAATTAACATAAAATATTTATAATAATCTCTTTAATACACTTGCTTTTATCTCTAATTTATATTACAATATGATTTGTTCTTGTTCTTTTTAATATTATGAGAAATAACAATCAGGGTCAAATCAAAACTATAGTACTTGATATTGATGGTACAATTACTAAAGAAGGTGATTTAGTTTCTCCTGAAACTATAAATATTCTTGGTAAAATCTGTATCCAAAATCATTTATCATTAGTATTTTTGACAGGCAGAGCATTTTGTCTTGTAAAATATATCATAGATGAATTTCATAATCAGTTTGGTGATATTTCTTTTATAAAAGGAGTATTGTCAGAATTAGGTACTAGATTCACTAATAACCATGGGGAAGAAATCTGGGTGAGATATCTTGATATAGACACTAAGAGTACTCTTTTAAAATTTTTATCCCCTAAGAAAATGTTCTTATTTCATGGAGAAAAAAATGGATATTATCTATATTCAGATCAAGAATCCGTTCTTTTATCTTGGGAGCAAAAGTTTAGTAAATATGGTTCCCAAATGTTTTATTTAAAATCTAATGATTATAAATTTTTAATAAATTTATTTTTATTAGATCAAAAAGTATCAATAATAAGAACTGGATCTAAATTACCAAAAAATTGTATATTAGATACAACCTATAATCCAAAACATAATCTTTGGGAATTATCTCCTCTTCAATCGAAAAAGAATGGTCTAATAAGATATGCTATAGAAAATAATTTAAGCACAAGAAGTATACTTTTTGCAGGTAATGAACCTGCAGATCATAGTGTCTTTGAGCTTAATTTGGGATTATCAGTTTATGTTGGAGAAAATTCTTTAGAAAGTTTAGATTATTCTTTAAAATATCCCAGTGAACTTTTATCTCTACTACAAATATTATTTCCCATAAAATAATAGATCATCTTATAAACTTAACACTTCTTTGTATTATAAAGAGGTGTTTTTTTAATTAAATTATGTTATAATCTAATTATATGAATTTAAATAATAAAAAATGAATATTATTTTGATAGGAGAGCCTAAAATTGGTAAAAGCACACTACTCTCTAAATCTATTAATCAAATTAATTCTCCTTTGATTAAATTTCAGGGGGTTATATCGAAAGAAATAAGGGATGAAAACCAAATTAGGCAAGGATTCAGAGCTATTACAAGCTCAGGTGTAAATGAAATTTTTGCTCACAAAAAAGATATTGAATCTAAATTGACTGTTGGTGAATATAAAATTGATAATCAGGCTATAAAAGAAACTTTTATTTATCAAATTGATCAATTTCTAGATAGTAAAGATGATTTTTTTTATCTTGATGAAATAGGAAGAATTCAAATGGCATCAATTGAGTTTCGTACAAGCTACCCAAAATTATTAATTGATCCAAGACCATTAGTGGCTACAGTCTCTAATGATGAACCTTGGACTAAAGATTTAACTGGAAGATTAAATTCATTTGTAATTGAAGTAAATTTATTTAATCGGGATAGTTTGGCTGATACTCTGACTTCAATAATGAAAGGGTTAATTTTTATACCAAAATTAAATGAAGATCAAATATATTATCTAATCCAAAAAGCTCGATATTATCTTAATATTAATAATCACACTTTAGTTCAGTATTTATTTGAAAGAACTACTAAATATTTGGTTGAGAAAAGATTTAAATATCTATCAGAAGATGAGATTATAGTAGAAGGAGATCGTGAGAGACATAGAATTTTGGTTATAAAAGAAGGTCAATATGTCTGTGATTGTAATTTATTTAATGGTAGAAATGAATTCGATGGACAATATGGAGATTGCCCACATATTCAAACTCTAAGATTGGATAAATTAACTACAAAATAATTTCAAATACTGTTTTATTATTTTTCCTAAAATATTTTATACTTCCATTATTATCTTTAATAATTTTCTTTACAATAGCAAGTCCTAGTCCAAATCCCTTTTTGTTTCTCGATTGATCTGCCATAAAAAATCTATCAAAAATTTTATGTTTGTCATTCTCTGAGACTCCTTTACCATTGTCTATGACTTGAATAACCACTCTATCTTCATCAGAAAATAAATCTATTTTTTTAAATAACTTTATCTCTATCTCTGATTTTCCATATTTGATAGCATTTTCTATTAAATTATGGATTACCCTACCAAATGATATTGGATCTATTTTTTTAAAAAAAGCTTTATCTGGCCAATTCCAAAAATAAGTTATTTTTTTCTCTGACATTAATGATTCAAATTTATTGATCTCTTTTTGTATAATATTTCTTAGATCATAAGATTCTTTTTGATTTGAACTTGTATTACTCAAAGCCAAAAGATTATCTGTTAATTTATTTAAATCTTTAATTTGATCTAATGTTAACTTAAGTTTATTTAGTAATTCTTGTTTAGACACATTCTTATCAAATAAAATAGTATCCAAATTGGTATAAATAACTGTCAAAGGAGTTCTTAGTTCATGAGAAGCATCTTCTACAAATTGGGATTGTATCTCAAAAGATTCCTTTAATCTAACTGACATTTCATTGAAACTTTTAGCAAGACTACCTATTTCATCTTCTGATACTATATCAGCTTGAGAACCTAAAGAAGATTCTTGTAAAGAATTAATTTTCTTTTGCAAAAGACTTAGTGGCTCTAAAGATTTATAAGCTATTATATAACCCAAAATAAAGCTAAATCCTGCCAAAGGGAAAAGGGTAAACAAACTAGCCTGTTTTATATTAGCTAAATCATCTTGTCTAATTTGTTTAATTCTTTCTTGCTCTATTAGATCTAAATCTATAAATGGTCTTTGTTGAAATACCCTATAATTTCTTGGTGGATTTTTTTGTAGAATATCATTGATATATAGATTTATACCTAATACAAAAGTTCCACTAAATAAAAACAAAACTAAAGAATAAATTAATGCTAATCTAAACTTTATACTTTTAAAAAATTTAATTTTATCTGATAACATAACCTTTACCTATTATTGTATGAATAATTTTTTTGTCTTTATCAATTTTTTTCCTTAAAGTTTTAATATTAGTTCTTACAGTCTGTGTAAACATATCTATTTCTCTATCCCAAACATGTTCTAATAATTCTTCTTGACTAATAATTTCTCCCCTCTTTTTCAAAAGATATTCTAAAATTCCATATTCTTTATTGTTTAAAATAATTTCTTGATTATTTTTTTTAATTAATCTTTGTTGGAAATTTATATATAAATCATTTATCTCTACTATATCTTCCTTATAATTCATATTTCTTCTGATAATAGCTTGGATTCTAAATAATAATTCTTGGAAATTAAATGGTTTAGTCATATAATCATCAGTCCCAGCTCCAAAACCTTCCAATACATTTTCTTTGCCACTTTTTGCGGTTAACATTAGAATAGGGTAATTTTTATGATTTTCTCTTAGTTTTTTTGCGAGAGCTATTCCACTCATTTTTGGTAAATTTAGATCCAATATAATACAATCATATTGATTTTGCATAGCTAAGCTATATCCAGATTCTCCATCTAAAGCTTTATCCACAGCATAATTTTGCTTTTCTAGAGCTTGTACAAGAGGTTCTAATATAAATTTTTCATCTTCTACTATTAATAATCTCATATTTTTATAATTATGTTTTTATTATACCATAAATTTAAAATTGAGTTACCATTAATAATTAACAGTAACCCAATTTATATTAATCTATTTTGTAGGCATAAATTAATTTAATATTTACTTAACTTATTTATTAAATCTTCCCATACCCCTATCTTGCCCATCTCTGTCACCATGACCACCTTTCATTCCTTTTTTTGGTAAATCATTATCTTCTGCAAATTGTCTTCCTTCTTCTCTTAATTCATCAAGAGCTGTTTCTTTCTCTTCTTCTGTTTTATCACTATTTAGAATATCATTTCTCTTTGTATCCATTTCCTTAAAATGATTTTCCATCAGAGCTTTTTGTTCTTCAGTGATTTTACCATCAGATACAAGTTCAGCTAATCTTTCATTATGTCTTGCAATTCTCTCTTCTTCAAAGACTTTACTTACTTCTGTCTTATCAAGTGAGAATCTTTCTGCAATTTTTTCTACAATATTAGTAGAATTATTCGTATCAGGACTTGCATTTACTGCTGATAGATTTGCTACTCCTAGCATTGCTACCAATCCTAATGTTGTTCCTGCAACTAGACTATATTTGGTTACTTTTTTCATATACTTATTATTTAATACTTACTTATTATTCTAATAGATGAGCTCTATCTATTAGATATTATTAGTATATATTATTCTATATGAAATTGCTGTGAAGTTTTTTATGTAAAAATTAATTATTTTCAATCTATATTAAAACATGTCCAATTACAAGATACCGTTATTAAATTATTACTAGCACTTCTGGCTCTAAGAGTCCAATTATTTTTATTACCAACAATTTCACACTGAGCATCAGGATGAACATTCTCATTATCTGGGTCAAATCTTACTCTAGATAATGCACATATATCTTTATTAGAAGTTGCAGTACTCATACTCTGTCCACTAGTCTTATTAACTCCTGAACTACTAATTTGTTGTTGAGTGATTGAATCAAGCCTACTAGTAAGAGTACTTATGTTAGTAATAAGAGGGGAAATACTACTATCAACATATCTCTTGTTAACTAAAGAAAGTTCACCTTTAGTATTTATTTGCTGATTTGTTCTATCTAAAGTAGAGTCTCCTTTAATCACTATAGAATTTAATCTAGTATTACTACTTGGATCTAAATAATACTCATTATTTGCAGCTGTATCATATAATGCTCCATAAAAGTATATATTATCACCATCTACTCTAAATTGATTTGTATTACCAACTTGTAATTTATTAGTTATTGTTAAATCTTTTAAATTAGAAGTTCCATCTGGATCTAAAATATATGTTGGATTACCGATAGCTTTAATAGAATTAACCTGAACATCACCATAAAATGTAGCTTTTGCACTACCTGCTAAAAGTAAATTTGATCCATCTTTAAAATCAACTGTACTATAAACATCTGCATATGTACCACCAGCTAAGATTAATTTTGAGCCTGATTGCAAATCTAATGTACTACCTCCTTTCATATATAAATTACCATAAAAGTTTGATGATGTCCCAGATGCAGTAGAGAAATATCCCAAAACATCTATAGTATTTGCATTTAAAGAATTAAAGTTACTAAAACCATCTAAATCTAATTGATTTCCAGAGAATGGATCTTTAATAACACCATATAGATCAAGATTTCTAATTACAGATTTTACATTTGGATCTAAATAATAGAATTCTGATGCACCAGGTGAGTTATCTGTAAATTTTGGAGCTTTAATTTCTTCTAATGATTGAAACCCTCCTTCTTTTGTTTGATCGTTACTACTCTCATTAATAGGCTTATAAACTCCAGAATTATTTCCTGGAGTAGCAGCATTTAAACTTGCTAGGGATATCCCCCCTATACTTATTATCAATGATCCTCCTAAGATTAATGTATTTATTATTTTACTTCTTTTCATATAATTTATTCTACATTATTATTATTGAATATTATTCTTAATGCTTTAACTTCACTCTTGCCTATTACATTATCTTCTGACATAACTCTAATATTACTGTCTGATTTAAGCTCATTAAATGGGACTTCAACTTCTAAAAATGGTAATTCTGGAGAGATTTGGTCTTCTGGATTTTCATTTCTTTTTCTATTATAATTTTCCAAATCTATTCTTTGTTGTTCTGGTGTCTTCATTGATTGTTTTACGATTTTTGTATTCTCATCCAGTATAACTGTTATGTTCTTATTATTTAGATTTACTATCAATTCTTTATCTGATTTTTTTTCTATAATATTTCCTGAAAAAGATGTCATCATTTCTATTCTTGGAAATAGATCTTCTGATTGGATTGTATTATTAATTCCTGATTTATTATTAATAATTGTATTACTATTTTGGGTAAGAGATTGATTTATAATAATTATCAATCCTGTTGTAAGTACTCCTATAAATAATCCTGCTATAAATATTATTATACCTATTTTTTTTAAATTTGTAGTATTCATATTAAGTTTGTATTAATTTATAATATCAGATAATAATTATTATCTACTTTTTTTATTATACCATTATCTAAAAGATTAGTATATACTGGTGTAGATTTATTATATATTTTCATATTAAGATTATACCTATTTAATTTTAAAACACATATACATACAACCATTATAATATGAATTGTTAGATCTCATCTTCCATTTACCGTCTTCCACATATAATCCACAAGCAGATTGTTTACCTGGTTCATCCGAAGGAACAAAACCACTAATACTACATATATATTCTGGATAATTATAACTTGTAACTTGTGTAGTACCACCTCTATTTTTTAAAATTCCAGCACCTGGACCTACAAAATTAAATCCTGTAGGAGATACTTCAAGTTCACCTTTATTATCATCAACATATTTTTTATTAACAATATTATTAGGAAGAGTTGGATAATCTGTTATATTACCACTTTTTATACTTAAACTACTTCCTCTTATTGCTCCTGAATTATTTATTGTAGCAACATTAGTATTTGAAGTATTTTTAACAATTATTCCACCTGTTGCTGTTAATCTACCGACTGTTAATCCTCCTGTCTTTGTTTGTGCATTACTACTTTCATTTATAGGTTTAAATACTCCTGAATTATCACCAACTGTAGATGCATTAATACTTGCTATTGATATTAATCCTATACTTATTATCAGTGATCCTCCTAAAATTAAACCATTCATTAAACTAATTTTCTTCATACTATTTTAAAATTTAATTACCAATAAAAACTATTCTCAATGCTTTAATTTGATCTTTACCCACAACATTTTCTTCTGATACTATATTAATATTTTGTCCTAAATTCAATTCATTTAAAGTAATTTCTTTCTCTACATATGAGTCTTCTAGTACTATAGTTTCATCATTTGGATTTTCTTTAATTTTTCTATCATAATTTTCTAAATCTAATAACTGTTGTTCTTCTGTTTTCATTTCTTGTTTTATTATTTTTGTATTTTCATCAAGTATAACTATTATATTTTTATTATTTATACTTACAATTAATTCTTTATCTGATTTTTTTTCTATTAATTGGGATGGAAAAGAATTAGTATCTACAAATTCAGGATATAAATCTTCGAATTGAATTGTATTACTAAAATTAGTATTTCCTGTTTTATTCAAATATTGCTGAATATTAAATATTACTAACATGATAAAAATACCTAGAGATAAACCTGCAACAAGCATTATTATAGATATTTTTCTTAGATTATTTGTGTTGTTATCAAAATTCATATTATTTTATAATATTAAGTAATTATCTTTATCTATTTTTTTTATTATACCATTATCTAAAAGATTAGTATATACTGGTGTTTTTTCTATTTCTGTGGATAACTTAACTATAGTTATTTTTTCTTCAGTTAATTCTAGCTTATCTGCTAATTCTTGATTGAACTTTGATTCTTCTAAAACTTTTATATTTTTTAAGTTAGAAGAAATAAATCCGTCTAAATTCTGTATTTGATTATTAATATTTGGGTTTTCTTCCTGACCTTCTTTTACCATAACTTGCACTTCTAATAAGTTAGCATCTGAATACTCACAATTAAACTCTTTAGTAGATAACCCTTTTAATAAACCATACTGATCTACCCTATCATTACAATCTTTATTTGTGTAAGCTGGATATATTCCTTGATATTTTGTATCACTCATTAATGGTAATTTATTTTTATTATTTTCTAAGTTGAATCTTACTATAGCTAAATTCAAGTTATAATTATTGGATATTGTATTAGAAAACTGCTTATTATTAAGAGTTACTATCAAATTATTTTCTTCACTTAAACCAAAATCTTTATTAATTAACTTTACTGTCTCTGAATTTTCTTTTTCCTTGATAATCTCTGATTTATTCTTATTAAAAGATTTTAATTCTTTCTCAGCTTTTGCATAAATGACAAGATTACTCCAATCATCTGTTTCTAAATTATATAGTCTTCCATCTATATAATTATTAGCTTTTTTTGGAGATTTATCAATCAAATATTCTAAGAATAATATTTCATCTATAACTGATTCTACTTTTTCTTTAGGTATATCTGGATTTATTTCTACGAAACTAGGCTTTAATCCTGAATCTGATTTTTCTAGTAAAGAAATAAATTCTGTCTTAGTAAATAAGAATTTTTCTTGAGATCTTAGTAAATTCTGAATAGTTATCAGTGTATTGGTATCTATTGCATTTGAATATACTCTAAATCTATTTTTTGGGATTAAGATTATATATACTATAACAAGACTTACTATCAGAATTAATACACTTATAAAGTTAACTATCTTAGAATTAAACCTTATCTTCTTCATAACAAATTATTAATTAATATTTATATTTCTAAGGACTTACTTCCTTATATTGTCTATTACCTAAATTACGAATACTAACTGTATTTCTTCTCGCTTTATCAGGAAAATTAACATCTGATGGATCTGTATATTCCATAAGTACATCTACTTTATATACTCCTAATATTGGTATTCCAGTTGGGATCCCTATTCCTTGGAATACTATAGGATCATCTTTTTTATCTGAAGCATCCAAATTACCACTCGTCAAATAATTAGTATCATTACATCCAGTATCTCCAGGACAAATTGAAGGCGTACCAGTAACTTTATACTCTATATTCACTATATCAGTAGAGGGATTTTGATTGTTTTGTATAGGTGTACAGGTAATAGCTACTGTACCATCAGCTGGGGGGGTTATGTGCTGACATAACTTAAAGGTATAAGTTCCTTCATCCAATGGACTATCTTGTATCTCTGAGAAGACATTTACATCTGTTCTATTATCATTCCTTTGGATATTTGTCCAAGATCTCATTGTTAAGCTATAATTAGAGGTTATCTCCCAAGTAGGAGTATATGTATATACATCTCCAAATTTATTATAAGCAGTTAATTTATAGCTAATTTTTCCACCTGATAGGTCTACTGGATAGACTTTGATACTTTGAGAATTATTACCATTAGGTTTAATTTGTATTTTATTATTTTTACCATTTGAGTCACTTATAATTGCAGATGTAGAAGACCCATCATCTCTTATATCACAATCAGTTAATATTTTATTTCTGGGTTGGGTTGGATCTATAGTTGTAGGCTCATCATATTTATGATCTATAAGACAATTATTTACATCAAATGAGCTTGCATTAGTGTAATCTTTGGAAAATTTATTGACATTAGAAGTTGGGATACTCGCATCTACAACACTAGCTTCTAATTCATAATAAGCTATATCTTTACCATTTTCAACTTGCCAATTAAGAGTTATTCCACTAGAATCTGTATAGTTATCTGAATTAACAGGGTTAGTTTCAACAGATCTAACTACTGTATCATTAATTGCACCTGTATTTGTATCTGATTTTTCTGAATAAAAGTCAGCAATTTTAGGTACTCTACAACCAGAATTTAAATCAAAAGAAAAAGAGTCATCTATTGCTAACCAACCAAGAGTATATATACCTCCCCATGCATATCCAGAAAAACTACATGTTTCTTTTATTTGATCATCACTTAAAGTATTTGAATTATTATAAGTTCCTGTTTTTTTTATTGTTTCATAAGCAACATTATTATATTTAAAAGGAGATCCATTAACAATTTTTCCATCTATATCCCCTGTATTACCTGTAAAGTTTATTATACCATTCCAACCTCCAGAGTTATTAGGAATACCTTCATTAGATAAAAGAACTTGTGCTGTTCCTGCTAATTGTCTAGTACCAAAATTATAAGAAACACTATCTAAGTCTATCCAACCTATATTTTCATTCCAAGCAAATCTTCCATTATTAGAACTTACAACTGATCCTCCATCATTATATAATCCTGTATCTGTATCTGGATTTTGAGATAAATCAAATGTCACAGCATACTCTGGATTATTAGCTACCTGACCATAAGGAGATGTCGAACTATATTCTCTTAAACTGATCCAACCCACATTATCATTCCAGATCCAACCATACATAGGAACATCTGCTGAGAATACATTATTCGTACTCATAAATAATACTCCAATAAGAAGAATTGTTAAATTAATTTTTAGAAGTTTTGCTAATTTGAACATATTTATATTGTATTTATTTATATATAATTATATATTATCATATTATTTCTTTTTTGAATACTTACTATTTTAATTTTGTATTCATCAAAGCTTGTATTCTATCTTCTATTGGGGGATGTGTGGAAAATAATTTTGAAATATTTTTACCTTTGAATGGATTTGCAATGAATAAATGTGCCGTTGCACGATTAGCTACCTCTAGAGGCTCTGTATCTTGTGATATTTTTTGTAATGCACTAGCAAGCCCATCTGGATACCTTGTAAGTAAAGATCCACTAGCATCTGCTAGGAACTCTCTTTTTCTAGATATTGCTAATTGTAATAATTGTACAAATATTGGAGCTAATATAGCAAGTACTATTGCGACTACAGTAAGAATAATGTCTAATTGACTCTTAGAATCATTATCTCTTCTTCTATTACCAAATATACTGAACCTCAAGAACCAATCTGACATAAGAGCAACCAAACCAACTAATATGACAGCTACTGTCTGAATGAGAGTATCTCTATTCCCAATGTGAGATAATTCATGAGCTATAACTCCTTCCAATTCATTTTTCTCTAATCTATTGATTATTCCTGTTGTTAGTGCTATCACTCCATGCTCAGGATTCCTTCCTGTTGCAAATGCATTCATTGCTGTGTCATTTATTACATAAACCTTTGGCTTTGGGAGTCCTGCTGTTATGGATAAGTTCTCTACTAATCTATTAATTTCTCTACCTTCTGGAGTTTCTGTAGTAAGCTCTTTGGCATTGGACATTGCAAGTACAATTTTATCAGAAAACCAAAATGCACTTATATTCATAATACTAGCAAATATAAATGCATAAACAAATATAGAATAATTATCTAGACTATATGAAAATATCCATCCTAAGAAAAAAACAAATACAATAAATATAGTCATTAATAAATAAGTCTTTCTTACATTTTTATCTTTTTCTGTATATAAATCTGATCCCATATTTATATTAAAATGTTATTAGAATTGAACTTTAACAACTTCTTTTTCTTGTTCTTCAATCTCAAAGTATTCTTTTTTGATAAATCCAAACATACTAGCAATTAGATTTGATGGAACTGTCTCTATTTTAGTATTCAGTGTCATAACTGTACTATTATAAAATCTTCTTGAAGCTTGAATTTTATTTTCTGTATCTGATAGTTCTCTTTGTAACTCTATGAAATTCTGATTAGCTTTCAAATCTGGATAATTCTCTGATACTGCAAATAAACTCTTCAAAGTTCCACTAAGCATATTTTCTGCTTGCGCTTTATCTTCTAGACTATTTGCTCCCATAGCTACATTACGAGCTTTGGTTACATTTTCTAGTAATTCTTTTTCATGTGTTGCATAACCTTTTACAGTTTCAACTAAATTTGGAATAAGATCATATCTTCTTTTTAGTTGAACATCTATATCTGACCAAGATTCTTCTGTTCTTTGTCTTAATGTAACTAAACTATTATAAATTGATATAACCAAAAAAACTAATATTATTAAAATTACTGGGATTACTATTATAAACATTTCCATATTTTTATCTAAATTATTATTAATATACTTATTTATTATACTTGATAATTAGATTTTATGCAAATATAATTTTGATTAGTACTACTGTATATCTTCTAGATTTATTATGATTGCATCTCCTCTTCCTATATTATGATTTAACATATAATCAGCAAGATAAGTCTCTAGAATATTTGTTATTGTTCTTTCTAATTCTCTTGCTCCAAAATCAATACTGTAACCTTTTTTGGCTATATATGATATTGCATCATCACTGACTTTTAAGGCAATTCCTCTCTCATTTTGAAATCTTAAAGACATATTATTTATCATTTTCTCTGCTATATCTGCTACATGTTCTGGTTTTAATGGATAATATACAAGTACTGCTGTGAATCTATTCAAGAATTCTGGTGAATACACACCGCTATTAATTATTTCATCTAAAAGCTGATCTTTGAATGAGTTTTTATCAAATTCTTGATTATTTTTTACATAATTTCTTAGAAAAATTGCTCCAGCATTAGAAGTAGCTATTATAATAGTATTCCTAAAATCAGTCTTAGAGCCACTACTGTCAGTCATCATTCCCTCATCTAGGATCTGTAAAAATAGATTTAATACATTTTTATGTGCTTTTTCTAACTCATCAAGTAAAATTAACGAGAAAGGATTATCTTGAACTTGTCTTGTTAAAAAGCCTTCTTTTCTTGTTTCTTGCCCAGCTGGGGAACCTATTATTCCATAAACAGATTCTGCCTCACTAAATTCATTCATATCTAATCTTATCATTCGATCTTTCGAACCAAAATAGTGTTCAGCTAAAGCTTTTGCTGTCTCTGTTTTTCCAACTCCGGTTGGTCCTAATAATAGGAATGTTCCTATTGGTTTATCTCCTTTCTTTACATCTAACTTTGCTCTTTTAAGTGCATTTGAAAGTGCATTTAAGGCTTCATTCTGACCTTTAATTTCTTTTTGGAGATTATTTTCTAATTCTACCAAACTATCTTTTTCTCCAGATTGCATTGCATTCAGATTTATATTTGTTATTCTTCCAATGGTACTTCTTATATCTTCTTCTTTTATATAAATTTGAGATGATCCCTGAATAGAATTAACCGAGTCTGTCAGCACATTCAAAGCTTTACCTGGAAAAGCTCCTTTAGATATATATCTCTTACTAAAATTTAATATTGATTTTAGTGCTAGGTAAGTTATTTTAACTTTACTTTTGCTTTCTATTTCTAGTGAATTTAACATTAAAATTTTCATAATTTCATCATCAGTGCAATCATCTAAGTTTATTTTATCAAATTGAGCATCTATTCCAGGGAAATTTTTTATTCCCATATGATATCCTTCCAAATTATCAACTCCAATTACACTAACATAACTTGATTCTAGGAATTTATTGATAATATTTCTAATATCTCCATTAGTCTGCCTGAATAAATCTGATATTCCTTCTATCACCAAAATTATATTGCCTGACCTTTCTGCATAATTAAGAGCATTAAGTAAAAATCCTGCACTATCACTCATCCCAGACATCAAATCTGTAACATGTAATTTCAAAACTCTACTTAAATTCTGATTATTTTTGATCTGATAATCTTTAATTATTTTAGCAAGATTTTTTATGAAAGTTTTCTTACCCACTCCTACTCCACCTAAAAGTAATATATTATTTCTCGATGCCTTAGAAATAACTTCTAGAGCTCTATTAAGAGAATCTTTATGCAAAATGACTTTATTTTCTTTATAGAAATCCAAACCTTCAGTCAAATCATCAGTAATTTCGTCTAATGCATTTGTATAACCTATTGTCCACTTTCTACCGAAGGAACCAAGATTTTTCTTTAGAATTATAGGATGAATATTAGATAATCTAGATAAATATTCCACATTATAAAATGACTCCCAAAGTATAATCTGATATAAATCTTCTATATCCAAATTTGCTTGATTTAATATTTGAGTAAATATATTTTCTTGCTTAAAAAAATTCCATAGAATAATATTTGCATCTATTCTTTTTTCTCCCCATTTTGGGTATTGCTCTATTAAAATATCTAAGAAATTTTCTATTGGAGGTAAGTTTTCTTGATTAACATGTAGAAAATGTCTAACTTTTTTTACTAATTCCTTATTATTAAGACCTAATCTGTTCAAAATAAATTTACCTCTTGGACTTTCAACCGCTGACTTAAATAGTTGTGAATAAGTAAGTTTTTTTGGGAAATAATGAGCTAATGTTTTGGAGATATGGTAATCAAAGTGTTCTGCATAATTATCTGATAATAATAATGCCTCTTTAGGATCTCTTAATTTTTTATAAATAAATAAATAAATTACTATGATAAAGTAAATTATGCTAAATAATAAAACCCCTGCTGGCCAATAATTTTGAGTCAAAAAACCTACTAAAAGTATTATTAAAGTAAAAAAAGTTATAGTCAAAATGGAAACCCAACCAAACAAAAATCTTTCTATTAAATTTGATGCAAAAGCTTTTGTATGATAAATTGAATAATATTTCATAATTTAAATAAAAAAGCTATATATAAATGAACCAAAGAAGACTATTGGAGCAAAGAACCAAACAAATATTATAATAAATGATAAAGACACTAAAATTATTTCTACAAATATACCAATAAATATTGTAATCATTCTTATCATTGCTCCTATCACTCTTGCGAAAAGATTAGATATAAATACTTGTGTTATAATCTGAAGATCAAACCCTTTAGATGGATAAGCATACACCTGATTTTTCCATGGATAAAAAAGTGTTTTTAATAGAAATTTAAAGGAAAATAAGTAGCTAATAACTGATAAATATTCTTTAGTATAAACAAACATTTTAGATGGCATTTCAATAAAATACCATCTTATGAATATTCCTATTAATTTACTATTATATTCTGTTGTTTTTATCAGCATAATTCTCTATTTTTATTTAAAGTCAAATTAACCTAACATTGTTTAAAATGATCTTAATTATGTATTCTTAGTATTTATTATAATATTTAATATATATTAATACAAGGCTAAATTAGTTATTTATTTTATGCTTTTATTTTTAAAATATATTATTGTATTAATCAAAAGAAGTATTAGTACAAAGCTGGCTACTTGATATTCTACTTTCATTATTTCCCAAGGATAAATTCTTACCAATATAAAGCTATACAAAATTGCAGCTATAACTGAAAATATAATGGCCATATAAAGAACTTTAATTTTTTTATCATCTATTTTTGCTTCCATTTTTTCGATATTTTCTATTTCAATTAATTTACCTTTATGTATAAACTCCCATCTTCTCTGCTCCAAAAACATATTTATTTCATTTTTTGTAAACAATATATTATCTAAAATATAATATACTAATATTCCTATACCAGAATATAGTGATGTCAAAACAAAGAATAATCTCACTATATATTCATTTAAACCTAAATAGTTTCCTATCCCAGAAGAAACTCCTCTGTATATTTTATCATCATCTAATTTATATAATTTGGGAGCTTTAGTCATATAAAAATTAATTAACTTATATAGCCCAATTATACCATAAATATTTATTATGTCAACCCCAATTAAATTTTACTTAACTTCTATGGAAGAAAACTTTGTATTCAAGTTGATTTTTACCTTCTTTGATTTAGAATCAAAATCATTAGATTTATAGATTATCTTATCTTCATCCTCAGCTTTTACTAGATTACCAATACTCAAATTTGAAGCCCTATTATTAACAATCATCTCCACACCTATATCTTGTATATTTTTTAACTTTATTAAGCTTAATGTAGTATTTATATCTATATCAATATCAGAACTAATATCTTTTAGATCAATATTAATATTAGACAATCTAGAGTCAATAATTAGATTATTAACTTTTAAATTATTTAAAACTAAATCAATATTATTATATTCTCCAGTTATTATAAATTTATAACTATTATCTTTTGGCACACTAATATTTAAATTTTTATAATAATTACCTACTCCTTTCCAAATTTCATTATTTTTATATATTATTTTATTATTTTCATTTTGTAATATTTCAGCTTTAAGATTAGTGTAATTAGATTCAAAAAAATATTCAATATTATCGTTAAAGTTAGCTGAATTGAGATTTATATTTGTTGCTTTATTTTCTAATAATATATCATAATTATTCTGATTTTCTCTAAGTTCTATATTATTAAAATCTTTTATTATTTGCAAATAATCAACTGGTTGTACTAATGTTAGAACTGAAATATAAAGTACAGACAAAGTCAAGAATACCCCGAGTACAACCATTTTGAAAGTTCGAGCAGCTATGATAGATAATCCAGCAAAAATTAATAAGATAGACCATAATTTATTGAAAGACACAAAAACTGTTATTCCATTTTTTTCTCTAAAATAATAAACTATTCCTAATATAAATATTAATAAACCCATATATAACAATCCAAAGTTTATTTTCTTTGCGGGCATTATTGACTTCAATTGAGCTTGGTCTGTAAATACATCTACCATATTTTTTCCTTATAAATTAGAGATTTTACTATGAATAAAATGCCTATTAAAACTATAATAAGTGGTATTTGATATTCAGTTGGTATAAAAACCCAAGGGACTATATCCAAAACAATAAATACTAGACCTAATATTACAAGTAAATAAGCTACTATATTTTCTCTTGCTATTATATTAGTCTTTAGAAAATATTCTTCTGATCTTGTATCTTCTACATAATGGTATTCTTTTTTTGGATTCAAAATTGCTTGCTCTAAAAACATTTTATCTTCTTTTTCTAAAATTTGTTTATATGTTGGTAAAATAAATATTAAAATTATATATACAACTAATCCAAATCCATTTGCTAAAATAAATAATATAAATAATAATCTAATTATATCTGGATTACAATCTAAATATTCTGATATGCCACTAGCCACACCAAAAAATAGTTTATTATTATCTGATTTATATATTATATCTATTCTATCCATATTTAATTTTACTATTTATATACATAATAACATATCTTTATCTCATTCCAAATTGTATTTATAATATAATAAATACCTTAAATTTAAATCTTTTACTTTAGAGTTAATCTATATTCAATCATTTTTTGTATCAAATTAATTGGTAATTCATTTTTTAGAGGAAATTGAGCTGCTCCTTTTGTAACTTTGTATGTTTTTAGTTCTGATAAAAAATTCTCTATCACTAAAGGTGTTGGATAAAATCCTATATGTGACTTATATCCAGCAAAATGTATCATATTAGTATTATTTAAAACAAAAGTTGGGATTCCATATTTTATCGTCTCTTCACAGTTTGGGATAATTTTATGAGTGAGCTTTCGTAAAATTTCTAATTTAATCTGAATATCTAAGGGAAATTGTTTTATATAATCATCAATATTATCAATGTCATTAATCATATTTTTATTATAAATTAGTCTTATGATTGGATTTAAAATAATTCAAAGATTTTTGAATTAAATTTTTTAATACATTTATATCAATATCTTTTAAAGACTTTATATATAAACAAGATTTACCTGTTTTAAATTTTCCTAAGTTTGCCATAATTTCATTATATTCAGAATCTCGATCAGCATAATCTCCAAAGCCTGACATTATATAGAGTGTTATATTATTTTTTCTAGGAGAAAAACCTGTAACTGGCCATGTCATTTTTTTGTTCTGTCTTTCATATTCATATTCTCCAAAACCAATTATTGCTTCTCCCCACATTATTGGCTCTTTTAAAGTTAATTCTTTCATTAAATTTAATATTTTTAAGCAATCTTTCAATCTATCTCCTTCTAGATTTTTCTCTAAAAATTCTATTGGATCTGTATCTGTAGGACGAGTTTTTAATTCTGCCATATATTTACTTTGATTATTTTATGATTTACTTAATAGCTTACTCTCTTATTTTACTCTCTTTTTATTTTTACATCAAGCTTATTTTGTATTTTTTCTTTATTTTATGTTATTATATCTTATATTATTAAGTTTTTAAAAAATATATAGGTATAATAAAAATATTAATAAAGACATGATTATAAATCTCGAGTTAAATAATATAAAAGATTTAATTTTAGAAAGTAACTCAAAATACTTTCTTGAAATTAACACTGTTGTAAATAATCCAAATATATCTATTTCTATTACTAAAAATTCTTCTTTACAAATAATAGACAATTCTGGATCTATGGGAAAATTAAATTGTAATATTTATCTAATTGGAGAGCAAGCAAATTTTGAATATATAAACCAAAGTATATATAAAGATTCAACGGTGGAAAAAAATATTCAAGTTTTTCACCAAGCATCAAATACTAAATCTTATGTAAAAATTAAAAATATTGCTGAGAATAAAAGCCATATCACTGGGAAAGTATTATTACACATAAACTCAAATTCTGATAATTGTATTGCTAAACAAAAGATAGAATTTATTAATCTATCAAGTTCATCCAAAATTAATTTTACTCCTATACTAGAAATAGAAAATATTTCTGCAATATCTGAGCATAGTTTTAGTATAATCAATTTATCTCCCCAAGATCTGTTTTATTTTATGAGTAGAGGAATTGATAAAAAACTAGCGAAAAAATTAATTTTAGAAGGATTTCTATCTAAATATTAATTAAAACTTTAGGCTATTTATTTTAATGTCATACCAATATAAATAATTTTTTATTATTTCAAATGGTATTTTATTAGAAATATATTCTCCTTTTTGCCAAAGTCTTATTGTTTTTATATTGTCTAGAGTAACCTTATGTGAATTGTTAATATTGTTTTTGGTAAGATCTATTAAGCCTCCATATTTAATATTTATACCAAAGTTATAACTTTTTGTATTTCCCGTAATTATACATTGATTTATATCTATTCCAAATCCTAAAATATACATTATTCTAATTACAATATAAGATATTATTTCTTCTAATGAATCTTCATTATTTATCCTGATTAAATCAAATATTTTTAAAACTTCATCAAATAAAATAGTATCTTTATAATGTAATTCTGTAATTTTATTTACAAATTCACAAATAAAACTTTGTAAAATTAACTTATTTTTGTAAAGTCTAAAGTCTGTAAATAAATCTATATTATCTATATAAATTAATCTAGCAAAAGATTTACCTAGTATAAATTCTATTTCTGATATAGATCTATCTCTTAACTTGTATTGTAATTTTGAAGTTGGTTTTTTGATGCTTTTTAAAAGAATTTCATATTTACCAAACTCTCTTGTATAGAATATTCCTAAGCTATCTGTTATATTAAGATTTCTTTTTAATAATAAGACAGCTTTGGTTTCATACAACATATTTAGATTATTCTATAACTCTATTACAACAGGTATTATCATTGGTCTTCTTCTTGTTGTGTTAAATAAAGATATTCCTAACTCATCTTTGATGGCATTCTGGATATATTCTGGATTAGGTTCTGAACCTTCACTAATTTTAGATTCAGTAATTTTTATTATAATATCTTGTATAGATTGAATTAATTTAGTAGAATTTTTCATATAAACAAAACCTTTTGATATAATCTCTGGCTTATTAATAACCTTACCTTTTTCTGAGTCTACCAAAACTATAGCTGTAATAATTCCATCTTGAGCCATTAATTGTCTATCACGAATAACTACTTCTTTTACATCTCCTATACCAAGACCATCTACCATCACATTGTATGCCGGAACTCTTTCCTCTGTTACTCTAGCTTCTCCTTTGTAGATTTCTATCACCCTTCCATTGTCTGTTAATAGAATATTATCATCCACATAACCTGATTCTTTAGCCATTTCTCCATGTAATTTCAATGAATAGAAATCACCATAAATAGGTTGTAGATATTTTGGTCTTATAATTTCTAACATTTGCCTCAAATCTTCTTTTGGAGCATGACCTCCAACATGAACATCCATCATTTTATAATGAATAATTTTAGCTCTTTGCCTAGATAAAAGATCTTTTAGTTTTTGAACTGATCCTTCATTTCCTGGAATTACTGATGAAGAGAAAATCACTGTATCACCCTTTTCTATCTGAAAATTTCTGTGTTCTCGATTCGCTATTCTCATCAAAGCAGCTTTATCTTCTCCTTGAGATCCTGTACAAATTATTGTCACTTTAGAAGGATGTAATTTCAATGATTCTTGAGGGCTAATAATTAATTTTGGATCAAAAGTTGTATATCCAAGTTCTCTTAAAATCTGAATATTTGTTCTCATACTATAACCCTCTATTACAACTTGTCTACCATATTTCTCAGATATTTTTATAATTTGTTGTAATCTATTTAACATACTAGAAAAAGTTGCGGCAATCACTCTTCCCTCTGCTTTTTCAAAAATTTCATCTATATTAGTCTGGATAGTTGTCTCTGAAATTGCTGAACCTGGTTTTTGGATACTAGTACTATCTGACATTAATAATAGAACCCCTTCATCACCTATTTTTCTATACATATCTAAATCAGCAGGTTCTTCACCAAGAGGAGTTTTATCCAATTTAAAGTCTCCAGTATGAATTATCACTCCTTCTGGAGTTTCTATCTTCAAAGCCACAGAATCTGGGATACTATGATTTATATGTAGAAAAGTAATTGTAAAGACACCTAATTTAATTTTTTGATTATGCTTCACCACATTACCTCTAAGAGCTGGTGACATTTCATGTTCTTGCTGTCTCTTTCTCATCATAGCCATTGTAAGAGGCGTAGCATAAATCAGAGGATTTCCAATAAGAGACATAACTTGAGGAACTCCTCCGATATGATCCATATGGCCATGAGTTATTAATACACCTCTAATCCTATCTTCTTTACCTTTTAGGTACATAGGATTAGGTATTATATAATCTATCCCTAATTGGTCTTCTTCTGGGAATTTTAAACCCATATCAACTATAATGATATCTTTTTCATATTCTATTACAGTCATATTCCGACCTCCAATCTCTTCTGCTCCTCCAAGTGGAATTATTCTTAGCTTCGGCTCTTTTGTATCAAATGATTTTTTAACATTTAGATATCTATTACTTTCATGGCTAAGGTCTTTTATGAAACTAAATCCTCTTTTAATTTCATTATAATTTTTCAAATCTGTATTCATAAATTTTAATTAAATGACAATTACTACTGGTAATATCATTGGTCTTCTTTCTGTTTTTGCAAATAAAAATCTACCCATCTGTTCTCTAATTTCATCTCTAATATAAGATGTATTAATTTCTTGAGCATCTGATAAAATTCCATTCACTATAAGATTTACATTTTTATTAATTTCATCAAATAGGTTCTGTGATTTAGATACATCCACAAATCCTTTAGAAACAATGTCTGGTTCATCTATAATCTTCTTAGCATTTGAATCAATTATAACTATGATATTAACTATTCCGTCTGCAGACATTAATTGTCTGTCACGAATAACAACATCTTTTAAATCTCCTACACCCAAACCATCAACCATAACATCAAATGAAGGATAAGTTGTATTCGAATATTTTCTATATCTATAATCAAATACTAACACCCTACCATTTTTTGAAACAATAACGCTATTATCATCATAACCTAATTCATCAAGAGCAATGTCTGCATTATTTCTTAATAAATAATGTGGTCCATTAATTGGAATATAATATTTTGGGTTAATAAATTGAATTAAAGTTTTAATATCAGAGACTCTTGCATGAGCTCCATTTCGAATTCCAAGAGATCTAATATGATAAATCTCAGCCCCTAATTTAGAGAAATTATCATTAACCTTCTGAACAGATCTTTCATTTCCTGGGATAAGATCTGCAGGATAAACAACTGTGTCTCCTTCTTTGATACTAAAGCTACCATGTTCTTGATTAGCCATTCTCATTAGATGAGGTATATCATCTCCTTGAGCTCCTGCCATTATTACAACTAATTTATTGTGAGGAATATTTTTGATTGACTCTACATTTATTATCGTATCATTCTTTATTTTTATATAACCTTTTTTTCTAGCAGTATTAAAAGAATTTAAAATTCCTTTACCTTCAATAAAAATTTTCTTATTTAATTTTTCAGATATATTTACAATTTGCTGTAATCTATCTAACATAGAAGGAAAAGTTGCTATATAGATTCTCCCTTTTGATCTTACGAATATCTCTGTTAGGGTATCATAAATATTTTTTTCAGTAGGAGCAAATCCGCTAGCTTCAGCCCCTATACTATCACCCATAAAAATAAATGTTTCACTAGATATTAAATCTGTAATTTTTGATAACCATTCTGGTGTTTCTCCATTCTCTGTATCCAATTTATAATTTGGCATATAAAAGATTTTCCCTTGCATTGTATAAATACATAAACCTATTGTACCTTGAACATTAAATCCAACTGGGAAATTAGTAATCTTAAATGAACCTATTTTATTTGAATTATAAGGTTTCAGAATGTGTTTTTTGTATTTTATATCTTGTGAATAAAAATTGTATTTTGATTCTAGAACTGAAAAAACCTGTTCTGTTGCATAAATATCTAGATTAGGAAACATTGACAAAATATATGGTGCTGCACCTAAGTTATCTGGATGAGGAGAGGTAAAAATAACCCCTTTAATTTTGTCTATATTTTCTAATACATATTTAGTATTTGGAATAATATAATCTATTCCTGGTCTATCTGGACCTGGCATTTCTAATCCCATTTCTAATAACAAAATGTCTCCATCTTGTTCTATAGCATACATATTTTTACCTAATTCTTCTAATCCACCTAAAGCTAAAATTTTTATGGCTTGTCTAGAGTATTTAGGATTTTTTTTCTCTGACTTACTTCTTGCTGGTACTTTGTCTCCTGTATTATTCTTTTTAAACATAATATCAATTTAATTTATTATAAAATATATTAAAGAAAGTATTTTAAATAAAATATTATTAATTAAAATAAAAATGTGGTTTTTTAAAAATTTAGTATTATAAATAAATACATTTCTTTTATAAATGTGACTAGATAGGATTCGAACCTATATTATACCTAAATATACTAGTCTTTAGTACTACTTATCTTCTGATTTTTTTGATTTTGTCACTTGAATTTTAGTATCTTCAATGACTTTATTAGAAACTAACAAGTTATGAACTGTTCTTGAGGGTTGAGCTCCTACTGATATCCAATATTGTATTCTCTCTGAATTTAATGAAATATCTTTAGCTCCTGGATTATAAGTACCTACAGATTCTACAAACTTACCTTTTACTGGTCTTTGTTTTTCTGCAACTACGATCTTATAGATTGGAGTATTTTTTTTACCTATTCTTGATAGTCTAATTCTTAACATAATAATATAAAATAAATAATTATTGAAACATTTAATAGAACTAGTATATAATTTTATTTTCATTTTGTCAAATATTTTTTTAGAATTTATTGATTTTAGAGTGTAATATTGACTAGCTATTGACAGAAACACCTATCAAATGTAGTATATAAGAGTAAATGAACTTTGTGAAATTAGAAAAATGAATAAATTATTGCTTTTAGGAACAACATTAACAATTAGTATTTTATCATTAAATACTAGTGTAAATGCTCAAGTGATTAATCCTATTTGTGATTTTGATCAAATAAGAAACTTGATGAGTATAGATAATCTAGTTGAAAGTAAACTTGATAAAGAACAACTTTATATCTTGTTATCTAATAATAACTGTAATAATGAAGATAATAGTTACATATTTTTACAAGAATATGATAATTTTATACTTTGGTTTCTAGGTATCAATACTGGAAATTATAGTTATGGGTATTACTATTATAATGAAGAACCATTTTCTGACCATAAAATATATGATCAAAAATCACCTTCATTACAAGATATTTTGAATAATCCAAATATTGATTCGACTCTAAAAAATAAACTAGAGAATAAATTGGGTAAGATTTATGAATCTCAGAATATTCCAGTTCAAAGTATTCCGATTAATAATAATATTAATTCCTTACAAAATCCAACAGGTGTTTTTGTAAATGTACCAAATAGATTAAGTACTAATTTTGGACTCCAAAATCCAACAGGGATTTCTGTAGAGACACCAAAATATATTGGTAATATTAATGAGATCAATAGTATTCCAAATCAAAATGGGATACTTTCTCCATCTACAGATTTTCAAGATAATTATATTCCTTCTCATACCAATATTAATATTGGTAATAATATTACATCACCAACCGATGTTAATTATGGAGGTTATAATAATATGATTAACCAACCTAATCTTATTAATCAAAACCAAATTAGTATTCCACAAAACATTAATCTTAACTTCAACAACAGATAGTTAATATTAAATTATCTAAATCTTATAAGAGTAAAACTAAATGTTTTGCTCTTTTTATTTTTAATTTAGATTCAACTTTTAGTAAGTCTGCCATTCATTAGAAACTGCAAATTTATGTTCCCAATCTAATTCTACTATACAACCAACTCTTTCTTGACCAATAGATGAATCGATTGGATGCTCCAGCATATTACACAAAAGTAAAGTTCCTGTAACTCCATGACCTATGATTGCAATAGTTTTTAGGTCAGGATATAGCTCATCTATTGCAGATATTGCTCCAATAATTCTTTTTTGAGCATCTGATGCTGTCTCCCAACCTCTTACAGAATCTTTAGGATAATTAAAAAATCTTTTGAAAACATTTTTATAATCTTTTTCTTCTAATAATTCATCTGTTCTATAATTTTCTTGTAAATTAGGAAAAACTTCTGTCGGTATTTTTGTAATTTCAGATAAAATTTCAGCTGTTTGTATGGATTTTATTTCTTTACTAGAAAAAATATGCTGAACTCTATTCCAAAAATCTTCTTGTGCCAATTTCTTCAATCTATCTTTTCCTTCTTCAGAAAGTTTCCATTGATTTACTGGTTGAGACAAATCTTTAATGACTTCAGGATGTGTTATAAAATATATTGTCTTCATAAAATTTTTTCTTCATATTAATATATTTATTAGTATATCAAATAAATTAAGTTTTTAAAAATAATTTTTCATATTTATTAAATTACAAATATGATTTAACTTGACTTTTTAATAATTTTATGTTATATTGTCAAAGCACTTTTACAAAAAAATATTATGAGAATTAAAAAAATCTTGAACTTAAACTTCACATCGCCAGAAACAGGTTCTGGGATAGTGGCAGTTAAAGAATTGCAATATTTTGAAAAAGCAGGTTTTGAAGTGAAATTTGCTTTCTGCAATAAAGAAACATCCTACAATAAACTTGAAGTACCATTTGAAGTTATTAAAATTGATAAACTTCCAGTACTTTTTAAGCATCCAGAAGCTGATTTCACTTTTAACTCTATGTCCAAATTAGAGTTCGAACACTATCAGAAAGAAATAGCTATTCAAGTAGAAAAAATAATTAATGATTTCCAACCTGATTTGATAGTAGTCAATCATGTATGGACATTAGCTTACGAAATTAGTCTCTATCATGTTCCTTATGTAATATGGTGCCACGGCACTGATATAGCAAGGATTCAAGACCCAGATCCAAATTGGCAAAAGTTTAAACATTTTGCTGATAAAGCCTTGGTTGGAGCAAAAAAAGTTTTGTTTCCATCTGGAGCAGTAAGAGATAGATTTTTAAATACTTATCCTGAGTATGAAGATAAAACAATAGTCAATCATCATGGCTATGATGATAATGTTTTTTTTCCTAACCCTAATTACAAATGGTCGCCATCGCCTACAAAATTAGTAACTGTAGGTGCAGTGGATTCTTCAAAAGGACTTCATACTCTGGCGAAAGCAATGGAAATTTTGGGAGAACATTACAACCTAACTTGGGTTGGCTCCTGCAAAGATCTGGATAATGTGAAAAATCAATATCCTCATATTAATTTTGTAGGACAAAAAAGTCATCAAGACATGGCAGAAATCTTAAGAGGCTCTGATATTGGTGTTTTGGCTTCAGAGGGAGTCTTTGAAGCATTTGGGCTATCAGCATTAGAATGTATGGCCTGCGGATTACCCATAGTGCTCTCGGATATGCCTTGCTTTCGTGAATTTACGGATAGCAAATTCAGAGAATTTTTTCAACCTGGTGACTCAGAGAACTTGGCTCAAAAAATCATAAAAATGAATCTTCTTATTGTCAAGCATGGTTCATTAGTTGGGAATGCCGCTCATAAAAAATCGTTGGAGTTTTTATGGGAAGAGCACAACAAGAGATTAATGAATGTTATTCATAACCTATAAATTAAGATTAATTTTATTTTAGGGTGGTATATTATTATACTACCTTTTTATTTTAGTTCTAAAATTAATCCATGGTAAAAATTAGAGTTAGCATCTCCAAGATCATTTCTTATCCCCGGAGCTGGGATATTTAATGGGAATAATTCTTGATTTTGAAGAAAAATTACTTTTGCCCCTGATCCACCATCTAGCTTGATTGCATTTTTTATAGGTTCTCCAAATACATTTTTTTGGTTTAAGATATTTATTAGATTAATTTCGTCCAAAAGACAAGCTCCTATAGACATTTCATATCTACCTGTAAATATAATACTACCTATACCACTCTCTGTCTCTATTAGGATATTAGAAGGATTTCTAATTATAGGAGATAATGCAAAAGATTCTTGACTTAACTGGAAACTAGGATGTGTAAAATTCATTTCATCTAATTGCTCCATCACTTCCTCTGCTAACTCAGAAGAAAATCTATTTTTATAATCGGATATAATAGGTACAGATGTTGAATATATTTGTTTGTACTCTCCAAAATTAATCCGAGAACTCTGTGGTATTACTTGGATTTTATGTCCTTTATTCTTATTAATAAAATCTTCAAACTCTCCAAAATTTTCTTTAAAAAAAGTTTTATCAAAAGAAATAATATATCCAAAATTAAATACTGGAAAATAACCATCAAATCCAAGCTCTATATATTCCGCTGGATGATCACCTTCTCCTCTATTAGTAATAAAAATATTATATCTATCATTCTTTATAATTTCTTTATAATTTTGCCATGATGTATCATACCAAAAAGAATTTTTTATTTTTCTTCTTAATTCCAAAGTTTTTTCTGTGGTAAAGTTTGAATTAAAAATACTAACAGGTAAATTACTATTTGCATTATTTATAGCTCTAATTTTCATTAACTTATCACCTGTTATTCTAAGCTCATAAGATGAAATTTCAAGGTCAGTCAAAAGATTTGTATATCCATCTTTTTTAATTCCTATATAACCTTTTCCCATAGAATCATTAAATGTAGAATAGATATTTCCATGATCATCTTCTACATAATAAAAGCCATAAAATGGTGATAAGTCTTGACTTAGTTGATGTTCTTGATCTATATATCTATTGTGTAGAGCCCATTTTTTACTATTATTACCAGAGTAAATTAAGTTTTTTGTAACAAAAAAACCACCGTTACTTATCAATGT
>Ga0100385_1000724_pt1 | contig 37038 bp, 33 predicted proteins | sample CryGeymeta201509_FD_81543 | JGI IMG/M metagenome (GOLD analysis project Ga0100385, IMG submission 81543) | Groundwater microbial communities from Crystal Geyser aquifers in Utah, USA - Crystal Geyser metaG 2015-09 | ecosystem: Environmental > Aquatic > Deep subsurface > Groundwater | place: USA... | reverse complement strand
TTCACTTTTTTTGGAATTTCAAACAACAAATCGAACAATTCAATCGATTAAAACAAATCAAATTATTGTTTTTGGATTTTTTGTTTGTTTTATTCAAAAATTTAAATTTAATGTTTGATATGTTCAATTTGTTTGAATTTTTGTGTACAGAATCATTGCAACAAATCGATATTCATGGCTCTTATAAAAGACCCCTCCCTAAAAAATTACCACATCGATTGAAGCGCCTAAAATTATATCAAAAATTCAACCACAAACTATCGAAAAATTTACCAGACTCGATCGAATACATTGTACTACCCAAATGTTACAAGAAAATATTGCCCAAAAAATTACCAAAATGTTTGAAAGCCATAAAAATGGGAAAATGTAATCAACCAATGATTATGGGAAAAATATACAAAAATATTAATGGTTTTTTGCACAAAGGTGATGAAAACTTGAAAATACAAATAAATTACAATGATTGATTTCAATGTGTATGATTGAAAAATCATTTTTTTTCAAATAGAATATTCTGTTTTTTTTGTTCTCAAAGTTGAATTTTATCTATAAAAATTATTTAATCTGTCGAATCATATTCAAAAATCAAATAGCAATAAAAATAAAAGTATCAAACAACAATAAAAATGAACATCGACCCAATCCAAGAACTCAAAGATATCAATACCGATGGCACAACCATTCGAACAAACAAAGAAACTGGTAAAATGATCATTAGGCTGAAACAAGGAATATCAGAAAAAGTAATGAACGAAATTTGTTTCTACTTGTACATGGACGATATCAATATAGACGAAGGTTCAGATAAGCAGTTTATAACAGAGATTCGAGATGTTTGTTTTTTTGTTTGTTTTTGTTTGAATGAAGGAATCAACATAAAAATATTGTTTTTTTTTATGAAAAAAGGCTGCCAATTACTTTCAAATAGAACGATTGGAAAAAATGTGTCAAAAATTGCTGGGAGAAGATGTTGAAATTCCCGATTCGACTTGGTCTGAAAATATGATGTGGGTGTTTGAAAACATGAGATCAGGTAAATATGATTCGAGTGATTTCAAAATCGTTTGCAGAAAGAGCGAAGATGATTTGGCTGAAGTAAAAGTCCCATGTCATGCCGTTATTTTATCTTCATTTTCAAAATATTTCAAAAGTGCGTTGCAAGGAGATGTTGATACGGATGAAAAAAAATACATGGAGGGAAAAATAGATGCAACGGAGTCTCAAGTATTGAGTGTGTTAAAGTTCGTTTACACCAAACAAATTGACGAAGAAAAAGACGATATTGTAGGTGCATGGATCATTGGTTGTAAATATGTGATTGAAGATTTGATTGAAGAGTGTGAAGACATTATTTGTGAAAATTTGAATGAACAAAATTTCAAAGACATGAAAATATTGGCACAAACTTTAAAATCAGAAAGAGTATTAGAAAAGTGCGAGCAATTTGAATAAATTATTTGTTTGTTTTTTTTCAAAAATAGAAATTTCTAAAAAAAATGATTAATTTGCGTTTGAAAAAATAAACAATCTGATGAAAAAGACAATCAATAAACACTCACACCACATAAAACATCACACATCAAACAAGAGATGACGAAATATATACGGATAAAAGACATTTTTATACATATATCTGATCCATGTTTCTTTGGGGAATTTCAAAAAGAAAAAGATGGGTGTTTCGTTTATTTTTCACGCGATGAATATTGCAATTATCTTTGCGTTGAACTTCCAAATGAATCTTTTTTCTCTTTGAAAGATGTATTCGAAAACATAAAAATAATAAGAACGAACGCTTCCACCAAGGGATCCTACTTTATTGGCGATCAATTGGTTTTTTCCTTTCATTTTGACGAAACAGAATATCACAGGTTTTACATCAATAACAGCAACATGATTGATCCACTGTTCATGTGTCACATTGCACGGTACAAAAACAAAAAACAAGCCCAGTGTGTTTTGGTAGTTGAGCATTTTTCCAATGATGTGATTGATAAAATTTTGATGCTCGATCCAGAAGGAAATATTTATGTCTCGTTCAAAAATGTTCCAATACTCATATGTGGTGATTACATCGTGTATAATTACAATGGACACGCCATACAAATACCAAAAATCCTTCAAATAGCTCAAAAGTCCTTGCGTGAAAATGATTGTCTCGAACGATTCTTAAAAAGAGTGCAGATCGTTGCAAACAAAAAATCACAATGGATAAAAGATATATTTCCCAATGTAAAATACTTTATGATGGAATCTCAATAAAAAATATCAAGCCTTTTTGAACAACTAAAACAAGAAAAAATATTTTTTAATTGTGAATCGCTGACAAATAAATCCTCATTTTTTGTATTGCGTCTTTATTAAAATGGCCTCTTACCAATGAGTGATTCATGCGTGTTTTCTTTGAGTTTTTCAAATAGCGATTATTGAAAAAAAGAATGTTCCATGTTTTTGAGAAAATTCAAAATCCAAAAATATATATCAGTGCCAACTGGCTTTCTTCTAGTCCAATAGATCAGACGAACATACACAAGAATACAAAGTCAAAAAGCAAAAAATGGAAAAAAATTGCAACAACACCCTGACAATTCAACAAGTGCAACACAATGACCGCATCAAAGCGTATGCTGAGTTTATTATCAATTTAATATCCACAAACGACGCAACTATTATTGAAACATTTGTCAAAAATTTCAATCAATTTGAACCAATTGAAACAATATACGCTTTTATTATTGGATACAAGAGTGGAAGAGCGTTTTGCGAAAAATTTTCGAAATGCTCTTTTTCATTGATTAAAAATTTTAAGCGAGAAGGAATGGAGCAATTTGAAACCGAATGTTATTTGATCACATCGTACAATTATGAAAAAAGGGCTTCCAGAGAATTTTCATTGCAGCGCTTTATTTGTGGTTCCGTGATGATGAATTATTCAGAAGACGATTTTTTCAAAATTGTGAGCAAAGATACAAAAACTCAGTTGAGGAAGATGTTTCTCGATCTGATACATTCTTGGTCAAACGAAGATAGGCATGCGTTGACTGTATTTTATACCAATCACTTTCAAAATTTTGTTTACATTTTCAGGGTGTTGGAAGTGACCAATGAAAAAATAGTTAAACGAATGCATGATCAATGTATTCAGTATATTTTCAAATGTATAAAATCATTGGACGTGAAACAAATGTCCCTTAAATATTCGATATTCAAAAAGATGCAAGACCGCTTGTTTGATCTTTACATGCAACACACAGAGACTGAAGCACAAAATAAATTTATCGAAGAGTTTAAAGATGTCGATCCAGTGTTCAAACATCCATACACCCAAATTTACAAACAGGTTAAATCATGGGGAGGCATAACCATGATTAGTCGAATCATGAATCCCATACTTTTTGAGGACAACATTGAACATATTCTTGACGAAATAAAAAAATGCAAATGATTTTGTTTTAATGGACTTGATTATTTTTCGAACAACTTGATAGTAGCAAATATAGAAATGAGTTGATCAAAAATAAAACCAAAATTAATTTTTCAACTACAAAACAAGACTCCACATTTTTGCAAGAACAACACATGTTTACTTTTATTTAAAAATAATAAAAAATTCATTATTCGCATGGAATTATTGTTTGATGGTTATGGAATATTCCATTATTCTTGAAAATTCATTTGTTCGTTTTATACATAAATGGTCGATGTGTTGAAGGAAATAACATCGAATGGAAATATAATACAATCTTAATACAAAGCATGATTCAAATGATTTCTCCAAATCACATTGATTGGTACAGATTTTGTAATATTCAAAACATTGAAACAGATCACATTGTGATTCATGTCAATCATTTAATCAATGGCATATTGGACAATGAAGATCAAAAAGAGAGGGAAAATTCAAGACAAAAATTAAAACAATTCAGTTTGAATGATGTATTGTGTGCCCTCCTGTTTAGCAACAAGGATGAAGGCGTCTTTTGTGAACAATTGTCCAAGTGCGCGCTTTCATTGATTGGAACTTTTGAAGGATGTTCATTGACTAATTTTTTTAATCAATCTTATGATTATGGTCAATATGCTCCACGGGATTTTTCCTTTGACAAGTTTTGTGATAATCTGCCTGATAGATATCATCGATGTTGTCGCTTGTTGGAAATTATAGACGAGAATGACGTGGACAATATCAAGATTTGTTTTGCTCAATTGATGCACTTGTGGTTGAGACATGATGTTCAAAATCTGAGCATTTGCTATTCTAATTATCTGGATAGTTTTGTTTCAATCTATCATATTTTTGATTTGGCTCACTTTGATTGGATCGAAGAAATACACAACAAATGCATAAACCATATTTTTTGTTCGATTCGATCATTGAACAAGTTCCACGAGACATTTCTCAAAAGTCGAGATGTGTGTTTGTCGAACAACCAAATCCCAACAATCGAAAACAAACTCCTTTTCAAAATACAAAATGTACAACGTTTGATCCAAAAGTTATTTGGAGCAGATGATAGTGTAGAAAATGTTTTGGTTGAAATAAAAAAATGCAAACTATTTTGAATTTAATTTAAAAAAAAATCTTGTGTTCTTTGAATGTGATGTATCGAAAAAACAAATAACATCAAATGAATGAAACGTTCACATAGTTTGATCAATTCAAACAAATAAAAAAAAACAAAAATGAGTTCCAACCACTCAGACAATTCTAGTGAAAAAGAAAACAATGATTCTGAAAACGACTGGTTATCATTGTCTGAAGATGAAAACGGGAGTGACCAAGAAAACTCCGATGATGATTCGATGGAAGAGGATCATGATGAAAGCGATCCGCCTTGTGAGAATGAAACTGGACAACAAGAAATATATAGGGATATGCTGAGTTGCATGATGAAAATATTTGGAACCGAGGGTTTCATTGATGGATCACCCCACGATCTTTTTGAAGAATCATCTGATGATTCGAGCTCTCCCAGACACAACAACATAGATATATTCAAAAACTCAGAAATGATTTCAAATTTGTTTAAATTTTCAGCGGGTAACATATTGACGGTGGACATTGATTCATTTTCGAAAGAATCGATTGACACCATCCAATTAAAAAACAATTACAATGTATTCTCTGTATCGAGCTTGTTTGGAACAATTGTTTCAAACACACCATTGTCGATTCCAAATTTTTTGATTGATGATTTCTTGAACAACCCAGACTATGATCCATCAATTGACGCACTAGAAACATTTGAATTGTTGAACAAAAAACAAAAATCAGACTACATTGATTTTGTGAAAAATGTGATCCGAAACAAAAATGATCAATATTTGTTGAAAAAATCAAAGTTTTCCAGTTTGAAAACAGTGTTATTGTTTGTCCATTCCTCAGAAAATATCAATTGTCTGGCCCATTCAACCAAAACGGGAATCTATATGAGCACGCTAATTTACATGTGCTCCAAAGATAAACAGATATTTGAACAGACAATCCAATTGATAGAGAGTCTATTTGAACAAACAAGAAATGAATTGGTCATTTGGAATTTTTTGATTTCCATGTTTTTGGCAAAGAAGTACGAAATGATGATCAAAATATTACAAATTCCTATTGCTAAAAAGTATATCACGAGAAATCAATCTATGTTTTTTAGTTTCATGACAAACCATTTTTTAGTGGATCGAGCTACGAATTCAAAAGCCACGACAAATGAAACACCATCAAGCAAACAACTCGAGTCGAAGACAATGGAACAGATCAAAGAGGTTGATTTTATCGACATCATAGAATCAATGGTGAACCAAAATCGAGTTCAAACCCCGTTGTTGATTTCAAATTTTTTCAAAATGTATGTCAATTGTCACTTAGTTTCGGATTTCTGGTTTCTCAACAAATTTTTCATGAATGAAGATTACTCCTTTTTCGAACATCTCAAGCGATTAACAAACCCTCAAACAAACATGAACCTCAAAATAATTGCCCCGCTGATGTTCAATGCCGACTTACAGGATGATGCCATTGAAAATATTCAAAAACTAGAGAATGAAGACGAGCAGATCAGATATTTGAAAGATCACAACATTATACAAGATAGAAAACAAAACTGCCTTGATTTTTTTAAAATATTTTCACATTCAAAGTGGTTTTCTCAAATATGGCTCGACATGGGATTGATTTGTGAGGATGGATTTTTGGAATGCTTGAATCAGATATGGGATATTATACAAGAACACACCAATATACACATCATCAACGTGCAGGAGGATAGTCGAAGTTTGACCTCACAAATGCACCAAAAGAAAAAGAAAATTGGTTCAGAGAAGAAAAATGTTCACAAAATCCAGGACTATGATTTTTACAATATGCATCGACAATTGATGGAACAGGTAAAATGTGATAGTCCCGAAGATGCAAAAGAGATTGACAATTTGATTGACAAAATAAGATCATGTATAATCGAAAGAAATCATGTGGTCAAACATTTTTCAATGCTGATCAGAAATAGAATGTACAAAGAAGCAGATCAATTCCTCGAACACAAAAACAAGCAATTCATCCTTTTCAATTGTATGTCCCCCTTTATTGCAAATTCAATAAATGAGATGGAGTGTGTGAGAATTTTGTTCAAGCATGATTTAAATTGGTCGATGTGCTGCGTCCATGGTGATACAACATATGAAAACATATTTCACTTGTTGTTTGAACAATCAAATTTCAGACAGAATGCCAAAGAATGTTTTGAATTGATCAAAAAACACAATGTTCACGTTACATACAAGAAACAATGGGAATCAAAAAACAGTGATGGAATAAGTATGAAAGATTTTTGTGATTTTTTGGGATATAATCATTTATTTTTGGATGACAGCCCAAAATTAATTCATTCAAAACGAGTGATCATGGATCAAGATGTTTGGAACAAAATCATCCTATTTGTTGATTTCAGCAATCCTGTTCAATTTTCGTTCTGGTTCCGAACGATCAATCGAAGTTCATACTCAACAGGACGCGACCAAATATGGTGTTTGATCAATGAAATGTTCAAGTATAGATCGACTGTTATTGGAAAATTTTCTGTTTTGTTTTGTTCATTGTTTTATGATATTCAAGTTTTATCTGCATTTTTATTGAAAGATTTTTGTGCCCAGTTTTATATGAAATGGGATGAAGCGTTCGACATATTGGACAAGTATGGGAAATGGGATCATGACAAGAAAAATAGCGTTCTACATTTTGAAAAAGTTTTAAATTTGATTTCATTGAAGGATTTCATGATAGAACGAATTCCCTTTGAACAGATGCAGTGCGTCAATTTGAAGACGGAACTCAAAATGTTTTCCAAGACGGAAATTTTCGATATTTTTGGAGTCAAAATCGATTACAACATGTTGAAATATTTCATGTGCAAGTTCATTGGTAAAATAAAAGAGGACAATACTCCAACATGGAATCAACACTATGAAAAAAATAAATCATCAATCGAAAGTTTCACATTGTAATGTATTGGGATTTCAATCAAATGAACACAATATGAATTGAGGATTGTATGAAAATTGAACCTATTCAAATAAAGAAATCTTGGCAAAAAACATTAATTTTTAAAAAGATTGAATCAAAATTAAAGGTCGTGCGCAAAATTGCCAAATTCAAAAAAATGTCAAATGGGTTGAATTTTTCAAAATGTAAACAAACTAAAAGATTCATATTCCAATAAAAAAATAAAATAAATTGTAAATTTTTTAATGGGCGTTTAATTTTCTTTTTGATTCATCTAAAAGCAAACTTGATATTTTTTTGCAGTGAAAAATGAATCATCTTACAAAAGGAATCGAAAAATTGAAACCAAAAGACAATTATTTGGATTCAGTGGTTGATGGAACGACCAAGTTGGGAGGAGGAGTTAATGTATCTGTTGTGAATGTGGTTGAAAAACTAATCCCTGATTCCAAAGCTGAACAGAAGGTTGAATCATTAGTTCAATCAGATGTGTCTTTTCAATAATTAGTTGATTTTTATGTTCAAGAAAAGAAGCTATTGATAGAGAGACAGTTTAACATTGATGGTTTCATTGAAGACCATGATTTTCTGGTTGAAAAGAGTAGAGTACAAAATCAATTCATCTATTTGAGAAATGAAAACATGGTTGAAATATGTGTTCCAATGTTTTTGATTGAAAAAGTTTCTTCCAAAAAGATGAATGAAATCACCAACAAAATATTCAAACTAAAAGTCAACGAGGATGTGAAAACTATATTTAGTTTTTTGATTTACAACAAAAAAAACTAAAAATGATTGAATTGTTGAAAAAAGGGAGCATCAAAGACATTCAAATGGTAGAATTTTTTGGACTTGTTGATTTACTCGAAAAGATAAAAAGTACATTGTTTTAAATTTAATATCATGTTTGCAATGCAATAAAAAAATATTGTTTTCATTGTGTTTTTTTCAATTACAAAAAATGAACCTTCAACAACGACGCATCGACCACAACTAATTTATCATTGTAACCACCTACACTACTCAAAATAGTGGCGATTCTTTGATTGTAATCTTCGAAATAGTAGGTGTTGATTTTGACACATTTCAATGATTTTGGTATTTTTTTAGGGAGGGGTTGATTATAAAAAAAACCAAACTCCATGAATTGTAATGTGTGTGGCAAATCATCAGGCAAACAATGATTGAAATTGTGACTAAAAATGATTGTTTCGAGATGATTGGGTAATTTTTTGGGCAATGGTTGATTGTAATTGGAGTCGAACTTGATATATTTCAACGATTTTGGAAGGTTTTCTGGTAGGGGTTGATTGTACATGGAGCCAAACACTATTTTTTCAATGGAGTCTGGTAAATTGTGCGGTAATGCTTTGTTATAGTTGAATCCAAATTTAATACATTTTAGTGATTTGGGAAGATTGTCTGGGAGTGTTGTATCATATCTAAAGTCGAAAACTAGTTTTTCAATAGAGTTTGGAAGATTGTTTGGAAGTGGTTGATCGTAGCAATTGCCAAAGATTATTGTTTTGAGAGAGGGTGGTAGATTTTTGGGCAACAACTGATTGTTCCAATCGTTCAGCTTTATTTTTTGGAGGGATGATGGTAAATTTTCTGAGAGAGGCGCGTCGAACATCCATGTCGTGAACTTTATCGTTTCTATCGAGTTTGGCAAGTTTTCCAACAAGGTCTTGTTCATATTCTTGGTAAAATGGATGGACTGTGAATCAACGTTTATTGCCTCTCTGTCGACCCCGAATTGAAGATGTTTAGGGTTGCATGAGTGAATGTCTTTGAAATATTGTTGGAGAGTTTTGTTTGTGTTGCAAGACAGTGTGATTTGATCGATTTTGACTCTTTTGGATATCTTTTGGTTGAAATAGCAGCAATCGATTTCAATGTTATTTTTTTGATTTGGTATTTTTTGGTATTTTTTTATCTCCAATTTTTCAAAATTCATTTGATACAATTGAACGCCACAATGACTCGAGCAACAAATAAATTCCATTGCATCATTGTAATACAAAAATTCACTTGCAATGTAGTTGATAATGTCTTTACTCAAATGCGTGTTTCTCTTTGTAAAAAACAAACTTGAGCATTTTCTCCAAATAAAACTGTTTTGAAAAGAAAACATGGTGTTTTTTTTTTTAATTTTTCGATTGTTTTTGAAATCAAGTCAAAAAAACAAATGATCTGGTGCACACTTTTTAAAAAATCAAATTCATCAATTTATTGGAATATTTTAAAATCATTGAATCACACCACGATTATTTTTTCACTGCGTTAACATTTTTATAAAAGTGCGCACTTTTGCAAATGTTTTATTTGTTCTTGTTAGAAATTGTATGGTGATAAAGCATTGAACCCATATTTTTCGAAATCATCATCCAATTGTTTCTGTATGATTGGATCAATCTTGTGATCGTGATTGTATTTTATTTCTCTTAGGCACAAGGGAAGTTCATTGTCATCTTGTTTCTGGTTGGAATCGTTGTTTGATGGTGTGTCCAATGTTAGTGTTTTATTTTCGCGATTCATTTTTGTTTTTGTTGTTGTGTGATTGAATTGGTGTAGAATGAACAAAAACAATTCTTTTAATTTTTTTTATTTTTTTTTGAAAAAAATAGAACATTCTTTTTTAATTGTGAATTAAAATTCTCCCAAATTTTTGAAAAAAAAATAATTTATTGAAACTCGAATTCCATTTTGTTGAAACCCTGATTGTTATATATTGTGTTGTTTTTGTGAACGATCGAGCCAAACATGTGTTCTCCACATTGTGAAGGATAGTAATGCTTGTCTCCATGATCGATTCCCAGTTGAAATGTTCCATTCGATCCCCAAACATACAATTTGCCAGTTGTCGTAACAGCAAATGATGATTCATTGTTGGATGATGCCAAAATGTCAACAGCTGGTTCATTCCCTAAAAATCGCTGTTCTATTTGTGCAGAATCATCGTTATCAAATTCCCATCCTCTACCCAATTGACCGCTATTATTATGACCGAAAGAAAATACTTTCCCTGAATGTGTTAAAGCAAGTATGTGATGTGGTGATTCGTCCATGATTTGACCTTGGCTGACTTTTACAATTTTTTCATTGTCGAAATTTTGAGGATTGATCAAACCTGGAATGTAGTCAGGATTGTTTGATTCCACGAGATCGTTATTATCGACATCACACTTCCAATTGTACAATTTACCGCTATCAGTCACCGCACAATAGGAATCCCTCATGGATGAAATGTTTTGCACTTTTTCATTATTGAAATGCATGGAATCAATTTTGAGAAATTTCGTCGTTAAAAATTCTCTTCCATCATGTGAAACATGTTTCTTCATTTCCTTGTTCAATTCGTACACATTGCCAATACTCGTCAATAAAAGAACTCTCGTTTGGACACATATCTGTGAAACAAATTCGTATCCATGGCACGCGGGATCAACAGGCATAGGAAAAGGACTTCCTCTTTGTTCATTTTCCAAAGTCATCAATCCAGACATGTAAAGCCTATTTGTTTGGGTTACAAAGAAACAGCAATCCATCGCACCCTTAATGTATCTCACAGGATCATTTGAAAAATGAGAAGCATCGATTTTTCTTGGTCTCTTCAAATATCCTTTCAAATTACCAAGTCCATTTTTTCCATGGTGGGAATCACCCCACGCATACACACTCCCACTCTGTGTCAATACCATAGAATAATATATTCCAGCAGAGACTTGAATAACTTTTTCATAATTGAAATAATTTGGATCAATTTTATGGGGAGTCTTGGCTCTTTTTCTGCCATTTATAACCATAATCGAACCTAAACCTAATTCGGAATGTGAATCATCACCCATTGAATAAACTGATCCATCTTGCAACAACACAAGTGTGTGTGATCTCATGCAACTCACTTGTATAACTTTTTTCTTGCGAATTGCCTTTTTCTTTTCGACTCGTGTTAAATTTTGATCGGGTGCAATAGTCGAGAGGTAGCTATGGTGAGATGAGCCTGGAGTATTGACATAGGATTTAAATTGTTCGATGAATCGATCTTTGAAAGTGTCTTTCGTCGAAGACTTTTCTATTTTTTCGTACTTGAATGGAACGTACGATGGAACATATGTTGTATTTTTTGTTGTGGTTTTTGGCATTTTTGACTTTTAACTTAATACAAATAAAAAATTTTAAATATTCTCGTTTTTATGCATCAGTCGATACAAAAATAAATCTCTTGCATTGATTGATGAAATGTATTTTTCTCACAAAAAAAAACAATTGTTGCAAAATTTTAGATCATAATTCAATTGTTTTGCAAAATAAAAAATCATGTGGATCAAAACTTCCACATTTTTATTCCTGTATTTTTTCCATTTTGATGCAATGAATCGTCAATTAATTGATATGTATCACCAAGTATTTCACTAACATGAGATGGGTTTATATAAATACAAATCAATGATTTTGGTAAATTTTCTGGCAATGGCTGCTTGTAATTATATCCAAATCTGATAGTTTGCAATGATTGTGGTAACTTTTTTGGTAATGGCTGGTTGTAATAATACCCAAATTCAATATATTGCAGCGATTGAGGCAAATCTTCTGGTAATGTGTCATTGAATTGAAATCCCAAAATAAGTTTCTTCAAAGATTGAGGTAAATTTTTGGGAAGAGGATGATCATGCCAACTTCCCAAATCAATCGATTCAATTGATGATGGTAAATTTTCTGGCAATGCACAACCAGAATATGTTCTCAGTGTAATTCTTTTCAAACCATCTGGAAGATTGTTCATGAAAAACTCATTGTAATAAAAACCAAAATCCATTTCCTTGATTCGTTTGGGAAAGCTCGATGGGAAAGACATTGTTTGTATTTTGAAAACATCGACTTTTGTTTTTTCAAAGTCTTTGTAATTTTTGTTTTTGAACAAAAACTCGTCAAAATAAATTGTTTCTTTGAAATACTCTTTCATTTTAATGTTCTCATTGGATTGAAAATTTTTTTGAAATGGACAAACATTGAAATGCTTACAACAAGAAATCAAATTCAATGAATCTTTTTGATACAAAAATTTACTTGCAATGTGTTCGACAACGTCTCTTGGGATCATTGTGTTTTCCTTTCAATAATTCAATGAACAAAATTTCAAATCATTTTTTCCCATTAAACATTTTATGGACTCTTGCAAAATCAAACAAACACTAACATTCATCCATCAAAATCATTTGAACAAGTATGTGTACATTTCAACAAAAAAAATCAATCACAAAAGAAACATGATTCATTTTATTTTTTTTGTTGTGTTGTTCAAAATTTGTTTTTTTCTTCAAAAATTTCAACATTTTATAATTACAATCGTTTTTTTATACAACAAAACATTTTAAATGGTTGATTGGCGTTTCAAATATTCTTGTTCGAGTCGATCATGTTCGTCCATTATTCTATTGAGTACTCTGCTTGGAGTGTCTTTTCCCATGCTCAATATTAGTCTCTGTTTTCTCATTTTTCTAATGTGTGATTTGGTGGGAACAAATTCTTTTGGAAGACCAAGGTATTGTCTTATGCGCTGGTGAGCATTGAGGTCTTTTGCATAAGTGAGCCATGTTGTTACTTGTTCTATAGTTTCATGTCCTCCATTTTTAGAAGGGTCTTGTTCACAGAATCGATTCAATTGTTTTCCGTCGTGTATAACGCACAAATTTCTTCCAACTTGGAATATCCATTTTGCGCTTGAATCATCGCCATACATGATTGGATTTCCCAGTTTACTTTTCAAATAATCGTAGCTCGTTTTTATGTAAAGAAGATGTTTCAATTCGCTAGATTTTTCGATTAAATCAGGTTTTTCAACGTGTGAACTGAATTTCATTGTTGTTTATTTTTCTTTGTTGTTTATATGGTTGTTGTTGGAGCATTATGAGTAGCACTTCGGTTCATACATTGGACTCATTTGTAACTTTTTTAAAAATATTTTTTGATAAAAAAAAGAATATTCCATGTTCAATAAAAACACACAATGTTTCTTGTTCGTTCATAAATCTAACGTATTGGAACTTTAACAAGCAATAAGGTAATCAAAAGTTGATTCCAATGTTCATTATATAAAAAAAATCATTGTGAGTAACTCCTAAAAACTTTTCTCTTTTGTGGTGATTTATTTTTTTCTTTGATTTTTAAATGGATGAAACTATTGTTTTATTTTTTTTTTTGTTTTCGAAATTCAAACAAGCAATACTTGTTGGCAATCAATAAACGATCCATCGAGTTACAATTATAGTCACGCTCAAAATTCAATCCACGTATTTATCAAAAAGTTCATTATGCTCATTCTATCTTGATTACTATTTATATCACTCAAAGACAACTTTCTTTCGATTCATCCCATGTGAAACAAAAAGATGACCTGGAGGCATTTTGAATATTTTAAAATTGAATCATGTACTAGATTTTCTGTATTCTGTTCCAAGTTTGAAAGCCGATTGTTTTTTATTGGTTTAAATTAAAAGAAAATAATTATTAGAAAATTCAATCATTGATCGTATTTCCATTATAACATGTTTTTAAAAGATAACACTTCTCTCGTTACAAATTTATTTGACGCGAGAGATCAAGAAAATGAAATTCCTTTGATTCCAAATGGTCAATTCCTGGGTAGAAGTAAAATAGTGACAATAAAAAACAATCCATCAACAATCAAGATAAACAGTACTACGCCCCTGTTTCATGATTTTTCAATCACAAACTTGAGTGAATCGCTCAATAATTCAGATTTTGAGATCGATTTCAGAGAATATGTTTCAATCGAAAGTAGCTTAATCTCATCGGTTCAAGTCATACGACATACTGGAGTAATAGCGGACTTAAATTCACCAAGGATAAATATATCAATCCCCCAAGATCATCCTACAATATTAGATTCTTTACAAAAAAATCATCCCCTTCGAGCACCACGAATGATGTGGCAGTATTGCAATTCATTCATTTGATAATTCCTGGATTATCTGTGATTGTTTGAATGTTTTGTTATTAAATTGATTGTGTTCTTTTATTGGATCGAATTTGGCGCCATATTTTTGTGATCATTCGAACGCCAATTGTTGTAAAAACACGAATGTACAAAAAATGCAGCAACTTTGAAATGAATACGCGTCGTTCTCAATGAAACAACAAATATAAAATATCTAATGATGGAACAATGTGGTTAAAAAACAAACAACTTTTCAAAATTCAATTTTTTTGTTGAATCAAATTCATTGAACTTTGCGACACACGAATTATTTAGCAAAGTTTGAAACGCGACACTGTTTTTTGTCGATCGATAAATTGAATATACTCGAATTTCAATAAAAAAAAATAAACATTTGTAGCACAAAAAATCACTTTAACCAACTCTCGAGAATCCTTGTATGATGGTCATTTATTTTGTTTGGTGATTGATTTCAAAATTTGAACAAATCATCAATGATTATTCCCAAGTGCACATTGTTTTTGAAGATTGAATTTTCTTTATATTCATATGTGTTTCCAAATATTTTGTCAAGATTTGACATGTTTATTTGTATTTCTTTCAACGATTTTGGTAAATTATCAGGCAAAGGTTTATCATATTTCTTTCCAAACCAAATTGTTTCCAATGATTGGGGCAAATTTTTTGGCAATGGGCAATTACATTCTTGACCCAAATCAATTTTTTTCAGGGATTGTGGCAAATTTTATGGCAATGGATTATTATAATTCCAACCAAGACAAATTTCTTCCAATGATTGTGGTAAATTTTCTGGCAATGGATGATTGTAATGATCACCAAGACATAACGTTTCCACTAGTTGCGGGACATTTGATTCAAAATTGAGAGATTCCACCATCAAAAAACGAGCCCTGATTTTTCCAGAGCTGCTTGTTTCAATTTCATCAAATGTCAATTTGTTGAAATAAATTGTTTTTTCAAAACTCTTTTTGATTTTTATGTTTTTGTTGGAATGGAAATTATATTGATATGGTGTTGCATTCAAATCTTTACAACAAGAAATTAAATTTGATGCGTCGACATGATACAAAAATTCACTGGCAATGCATGAGATAATGTCTTTGGCAAATATATTTTTTTGTTGTTTTTTGCGAGCTGTTTGTTTTATTGTGTTGGTCACAATCATTGACACATGTGTTTGAGAAGATTCTTTTTTGGTGTTCATTTTTTGTTGGTGTGCTTTGGTTTTTTGTTTTGTGAATTAAATAACTTTGAAAAATTGTGATTTTTCAATTGATCACATGATCATTTCGTGCATCAATATGAAAATGAAATATTCCATATTTTTCGTTCATTCGATTCTAAATTGTTGTAAATAACATCCATGTGCTCCAATAATTGTGTCAATGAAAACAATCATTAACAATAAACAATACATCACATTCAAAAATGAACGCATCATCATCAAACAACCAAATAATCGAACCAAGACACACTATGCACCCAAATAGCACAATTGATCTAAAAATGCATCAGGAAATAATAAAACGATCATACGACAATGGCAGACACTACACACAAAATTTAGATTACTTCATCGAGTTGGTCAGAGAATTGGAGAACGATGCAGAAGAATTTGATTTCGAAGAAGAAATGCACCACTCTCTTTACAATTCAAACACATTTGAATATCTCGTGGCATCAAATCCGTATGTCATCAAACAAGTCCCAGAAAACTTGGTCACAACAAGAATGATTGATGAAATTGTCAACAATTGTCCACTAAGTTTTAACATATTGTGTGGTTGCGAAGTTGTTATGAACCAAGGAATATGCAAGAAAATATTGGATCAAATGGAAAGTTCGGATGATTTTTATGACGCTACTGTCTATGAGAACATAATTCACTTGTTTCCCAATCTTGTAACCTATTCACCATATTTGAATCAATTATCACAAAATGGAAGCACCAGCATTCAGACTGGGATTGATTCATACGAAGAATATAATCTTCAAATTGACAATTTCTACAGACGAAATAGATCAGAAGAAGAATCAGAGACGTTTCAAAACAAAGTCAACGATTTTTTGAACCATCACAGAACTAATACAAATAGCCCAGAGCAACAATGTCCTATATGTTACAATGAGACTAATTGTGACATTGAATTGGATTGTAAACATTCATTTTGTCAAAATTGCATTTCGAGTTGGATAAAATCACAGGACACAGATGTTCGATTAGAAAAGACTTGTCCATGCTGTAGAACAAAAATAAACATATGAACACTTTTTTTGATAAAAACCACATTGTTAAAAATATTGATTTTTCATTCATTGACTCAAGTCCAACGTGATAGTTTGCTTTTTCTGTTCATTTTTTTGAAATATTGAATGAAACTCAAAATATGCACATTCGCTTCATTGTTATTTTTGTTTGGGTTGATGGAGATTGAAATTCGATTTATGAAACATTTCATTCAATTTTGAAAAGATTGTTTGAAAACTGCATATTTAAAAACACAAAAGTCACCAGCAAACATTTATTTTTCAATAAAAAACACCAAACAAAATACCAAACAAAATACCAAGCAATGGAAAATCAAAACATTTTTAGCATTATCGACCAAACACAAGACGAATCAAACAATGAAACCGATCTGTCGTTGTTGGAATCGTACGTGGAATCAAAAAACAACCTGGAAATCATTTACGAATTCCATCCAAAGCATAGGTTCAATCCCATTCAATATTGTTGTGTCAGAGGGAAAGGTGATTGCTTTGAATTTCTGGTGAAAGAATTGTCATTGTATGAACATTGGTTGAAAAATTGCATTATGGAGTTTGGAAGAACATGGGATCATGAATTCATCATCAAAGATTTTTTTGTGGAAACAACGAGCTTCAAATCTCTTTCTTTTTATCATGATTTTGATTTGTTGGAATTGTCATCGATTGGTTCAAGCATAAAAATATTCGATTATTTGTTCCAATTGTTTCAAAATCAAAGCGGAAAAAATATTGCAAGACTGATGAGATGCATCATGGTGGCATCAGACATGAAATACATCAAACATGTGATCTACAAAATTCCAGACATTTTGAAATCAAAAACGTCATTTGGAAAAAACTGCTTGTCATATGCTTGTGCATCCAATAGATTGGAACTGGTCGAGTTTTTAGTCGAAGAACACAATGTGGAAATCAATCATCAATTAAAAGATGATATGTCTTTTATACTATTTGATTCATGCGACAAAAGTGATATTTTTAATTATCTCATTAAAAATCAACCATTGATATTAGAACAAGAGCACGGAAACAACCAAATGTATTTTGGTAAAATTTTGCAAATCGAAGACACAAACATTAGAAACAATTTATTGAACAAAATTCCAAAAGAGTTCATACAATCTAACATATTGTATGTAAAATTCTCAAAACATTGCAATGAAATAATCAACCAGTTTGATTTAAAAGACGATTCAAAAGAATGTGAATTATATATTGCAATCACAAATCAATCTAAAACACATGAATTGAAAGAAATACTAAAAATTAACAAAGAAAGTGCATATTTTTCACACAATGATCACGATGTTTTATCTAATCTAACTTTGAATGATAATGATGACGTAGAAGTCTGCGACTGGTTTCTGGAAGAATTCAATAATGACGAATCGTTTTTCAAAAACAACATTTCACATTACTTGAGAAATGCATTACAAAGTGGTCAAAATAATGTTTTTCGATGTTTGTTGGATCGATGGATTGACCAGAACACTGAAACAGGAAATTGGAGAGAGTTCAGTTTAGAAAAACTGATTGAATATGTAATCTATTCACTTTCTCCCTCAAATTTAAAAACATTAACAGACCATTTGAAAAAAAAATATTCAACTCAGCAATACATTAGTGCATTGACAACTATCTATGATGTCTGCAAATTCAAAAGGGTATTGTGTTTCGAAATCATCAGAACAATCCTTGACACACTACTTGATGATGATGTTTGCGAGAATCTGAAAGATCAGTTGATGGAAAACATTTCAATCCAAAGTTTCATTCAAATTCTTTGCTTTCGTTTACAATTCAAATCCGAAACATTTGATTTTTGTTGGACGTTGAAAAGAAAAATAGCAAATCCTGACTATTTGATTTCTCATCAAGACGAGTCAAATATATACGAAAAAATCAATTTGTTCAAAATTGATCCAATTGATTTTGGATCATGGTCAAGTTTTTCACAAAATTTATATGTCAAAAATGTGACAAAGGGGATTGAAAAATTGACACGCAAAGAACTGCAAAATGAATTGGAAATGATTGATTTCAAAAATCAATATTTTGTTTCGGGATTGATGAATCAAATGTTTCAATGCATCAATGTGGAAAAAATGAAAGTGTGCCTCAATCATTTTGGAAAAGAAATCACAGACCTCACTAATTCCCAAATGCATGACATCATTTTTCAATATTATTCACCGTGTTATATGGATTTTATGAATCTCGTTTTTGATAATTTCAAAGACAGAAACGGAGAAAAAATAACACACGACACAATGATTGCAACTACATCAAATGGGATTGATTATGATTTTGAATTTACTTTGCTTGAACTTTCAATTCTGGCAAACATCAAAAACTTGTCAATTTTTTTGAAAAAAAGATTCGACATTTCAAGTTCTTTGATCAATCATGTTAATGAATTCAAAGACAAAGAAAAAAGATTTTCAGACGATTTCGATTTCGATATTTTTGATTCATTGGTTGAACATTATCAGATTTGTTTTACAAAAAAACAAATAACGGACTACAAAAACAGGTGCATGGAAACATATATAAAATCATGTTTGGAAAAATGTCGTTGGGAGAACTTTCTTTCATTGCTTGAAGAAACAAAAGATGTTCATTTGAATTTTGGAGTGCGCATCAATAATGATTTCAAATTTGATATTTTCAAAAAGATTGTCTTTGAAAAAAAATTCAAAAATGTAAAGACACTGGAGTTTAATTTGAGCGATGATCATCTTTTGAAATTAAAACAGGAATTTTCAGAAAACGAATTCAGTGAAAAGATCAAATTTTTAGAGTCTGATTTGCAAGATTCATACTATTCATGTTACAACGGAATTGTGCGCATCATTAGTGATGATGGATGTGATCAGTATGAAGTTTGTGTTTTGGAAGAATCGGCGACAAAATCAATCAAACAAATGGCACAATTGCTGTTAAAAATGAAAAGAGGAGACTTTGAATTTTTGAATGACGTGGACACAGAATTGATAGAATCATTTCATTCGTTTATTTATGAAGGGACTTTCACTCCTGAATTAAAAATAAACAGTCATCCCACAAGTGATGATCAATATTTGAATTTTTTTGAAACTTTCATGCACTTGGTTTCAGAAAAGATATTCAATAAAGTCGAGAAAGAAACATTGAGAAAAGTCATATTGATGAAAAACAACAAAAACGAATACATGTTTGATTTGAAAGATGTGAAACATCAATTGCAGGACAAAATGTTAAAGTCTCCGGATTCTATTGAACTGGTTGAAGTTTTAATGGAAAGGGGCGATTTCATAAATTTGGAATGGACAAAATTAAAGGAAACCCATGGGTCTTGTTTCAACTTGATTGCATATCATTCTTATCACAATAATCAAAAAATGAAAAATGCATTTTTCGATATATGGAATCGATGTGAACCCAAATCATTTGAATTTCAAAACATGGATCATGAATTTGAATTATCAATTCCAGATGAAATTTTGTTGGAAATATTCAGTTTTGTGTTTGATGGTGGAAATTTAAAAGAAATGGGCATGCAATTGTTTTGTTATGGTTCTGTGTGCAAAAGATGGAAAAAAATATTGTGCCCACCTAAGGAAAAATCCAAAATCCAGTCTCATCGTGATCGATTTGAAAATATATTTTTAATGTTGATTAATATTTTAATTTTTCAACAAGAGGAAAACACATATTGATCATTATTGGTTTAATTTGAAAAAAAAACAAATCACAATAAATTTTTTCTTTTTTGAACAAATAAACCATTTCAACAACAAAAAAAATGAGTTCCTGTACAAAAAAAATATTAAATGAATTTGTGTGTCAATTGAATGAATTGGCATATGAAATGGAAAAGATTTACCCAGAAAAAGCTTCATTCAAAGATGTTGTTTTGTATAGTACAAAAAATTATTTGTTTGAATGGGAAAAATTATTGGACAAAGACCACTTGAAATATTGTTTTGAAATCAAGGACAACATTGATAATGAAATGGGAGATGTAATAATGCAATATTGTAAGGGAGTATGCCCACAAAAGTTATTGAGTGAACAGTCAGGACAATTTGTTTCACATTTTTCAAAGGCAAATGGTCATTTTTGTAACCATTTCAAAATATCCATGAAAAATCAAAAAATATTGGAATGTTGGAATTATTTAATGAAAGAATTAGTCGAATTCCATGGAACAATGTATGATTTCAAAGAAAATCAAAAAATGACCATTGTTTTGAATCAAAATATTGAAAAGGATTTTTCAATTCTGAAATTTGAAATTACCATTCCACCAGGTGAATTTTATAAATACCAAAGAAAATCATCATCCAAAATGGTAATAAAATTGTAAATTTTTCAAAAAAAAAATCACTTCAATGTTTATTTTTTTCATAAACAATCGTTTTCACTGGATCAAAAATCATATCAGTATGAATTATCTTCAAATCTTTTCAACATGTGACCAAATTCAATTCGTTTTTGTTGTGCAAAAATCCGCTTACAAAACAAGAGATGATGTCTTTTGACAATTCATTTTTTTGGTAGAATTGTTTTTTGTGAGGATGTTTTGTTTTTTGGAAAAAAAAATGTTTCATTGTTGAAAAATGAGAGTAAGTTTATTTTGAAATGAGCACAAAACGAAGTTTGAAGAAATTTGAAAAATGTAAAAAATTCAATACCCAAACACAATTTCTGTTTTCAAGTTTTTTTTTCATTTTTGAACAATCAATTTACTTTGAATTTATATGTTTTTCCTCACATGCTATTGAAATATTGTACATTAGCATTCCCAAGTCGTTTTTGTGAAAAAACAAAAACATTGCACATAACATAAATTTTTTACAATAATTATGGTATTTTTTGTGGAAATTCATGATTATGGAAGATTCAAAAACGAATTATTTTCAATGATGATGGCAAATTTTCTGGCAATGAATGATTGTAATATGAACCAAATTAAATTATTTTTAATGATCGTGATAATTTTTTCGGATCGACAAAAATCACAAAGTTCAAATAAATGCTTGAATTATTTTTTGTGTTTTTGATTCGTTTTAAAACTCATTGCATGTTCATGTTGACAAATAGAATATTCCATATATTTTGAAAAACAATTCATCACAAAACGATAAATTCAATCGATTGTGATTCAAACAACAAAGAATCATTATTTGGAAAACAATTAATTGCATTTTTTTAGAAACGAATACGATCAAAATCAACAATGTTATATTCATTTAGAGATGGGCTATTGTGTTTAGATGCGGACAACGAACATATAAGAAAATGGATTGGTTCGTTCGAAGAGATTCAATGCCTTGAAGGTGTCACTTGCAATGAGATCAAAGCATCTTTTTCTTGTTCAAAACAATCAGCTAAAATTCAAAAATCATTCGATGACAAATCAAAAGACACGTTGATTCGATATTGGTTCGCACCATATGAATCTCTAAGAAACATTGAATCAAATAAAAGCATTATAGAAATGGAAGTGTACAATGTTTTTATCAATGAACGATTTGATGAAAACATGATCAAAATGACGATAGACGAATCATCGTCCATGTTTTTTGAAAATCATATAAAATGTGACCAAATGAAACGAATATTGGACACTCAAAATTATTCGGATGATTTAGCTCGCGATTTTTATGCTCTAATTTTCGGGAGATCAATTCAAGCATCACACACATGCGATGATCAAAAAATCATCGCCGCTTTGTTTGGAATTGGCGGTTCTGGGAAAAAATGCATTCTAAAAACATTATGGTCTCTTTTTCAAATGCATTCAGTCAGGATTTTATCAGACCACCGACCATTCTATTTTGATGCAGAAAAATGTAGTGCAAAAAAACTCTTGATATACGATGGAATGGAACCAGATTCAAATATTGGTTCTGATTTGTTCAATCAAATGCTAAATGCGAAAACTGTATTTTTTGGACACACGATAGCGAAAGATATTATCAATTTTAAAAAAGATGTTTCTCAAAACATTGCTGTCTTTTTTTTTACAGAAACAGTTGGTGTTAAACAAGATGAATCACTTGAACATAAAATCAGGGAACAGCTATCACAAATCATTATGAGAGGGTTTTATTCGTATTTCCATTTGTTGAATCGTATAAACTGTGATGATGAGAAAAATATTTGGTCTGTTTTGTCAAAAGAATTGGTACAACAACAGAAAATTTTGAAACAAACAATCAAAAGTACGAAAAAAAATTTTCTTCAAAATAAATGAATTTTGATTGCTTTCAAAAAATAATTCATTGTTCTGTTTGTGATCACATTGTTCTTTGAAAATAAAATAAATCCAATTTGTGGTTTGAAATTTCAAAAAGAATGTTTCATGTTTTTATTACAATTTTCAAATCTGTTCCACTTTTGTGCAATGAATTGTTGATACAAGAATATATTGTTCCAAGAATTGCATTTTTGTGTTTTTCATTGAATGAAATGATGCTCAATGATTCCAGTAGATTTTCTGACAACGGTTTATTATATTTTTCACCAAAATGAATTTCTTTCAATGATTGTGGTAAATTTTCTGGCAAGACATGATTGTATTCCCAGCCAAAATCAATTTTTTCCAACGATTGAGGCAAATTTTTTGGCAATGGTTGATTATAATGAGTTCCAAATCGGATTTTTTCCAATAATGGAGGTAAATTGTCTGGCAATGGTCGATTATAACAATTACCGAAATGAATTATTTTCAATGATTGTGGTAGATTGTTTGGAAGTGGCTGATTATAACTATGACTGAACTTAATTATTTCCAGTGATTGTGGTAGATTATTTGGAAGTGGTTGATTATAACAAAATCCAAATTTAATTTTTTCCAATGATTGTGGTAACTTTTCATTCAACGAATGATTATAGTCCCAACCAAAATGAATTTTTTTTAATGATCGAGGAAATTTAAAAACACGATCTCTAATGTATATTTTCAATATATTGATTTTCACATTGTCAAAATTCATTTCATTGGGTGAATATAATAAAAACTTGTTGAAATAAATTGTTTCTTTCACATTTTCTTTGATTTGAATGGTTTTGTTGGATTCGAAATTATATTGATATGGTTTGATTTTCAAATCTTTACAACATGAAATTAAATTCAAAGCATCTTCATGATATAAAAATTCACTTGCAATGTGTGCTATAACATCTTTTGGAAAAACATTGTTTCGTTCCATTTTTTTATTTTTTTGTAGAAACATTTTTTCTTTCTTTGATTTTGTGTTTTTATTGGAAAATAAGTTGTTTTATTTGGTTTTTAATTTGTTGTTTTGGGAATCGTGATTGATTTTTAAAAATAATTTGTTTTTTGTTAATGTGTTTTTTAAAAGGTGGTTCACGTTTTATTGCAATTTCCAAATCCATCCCATTTTTACACAATAAATTGCTGACACAAGAATATATTTTTCCAAAATTTGCATTTTTGTGTTTTTCATTGAATAAAATGATGCTCAATGATTTAAGTAAATTTTCTTGCAATAGTTGATTACAATACCACGCAAAATGGATTAGTTTCAATGATTGTGGTAAATTTTTTGGAAATGGTTGATTATAACTCAATCCAAAACGAATTTTTTAATGACCATGGTTTTTGTTTTGTTTGGAAAATTCCAAATAAAATAAATATTTTTGAAAAAAACTACAAATTGAAATCAAACAACAATTCATCCTTGTTTGTTGGATAAATAACAAAAAAAAACTAATCACAACATGCCAGACATTATAAAGATTAGAGACTTGGAGATTAACGCATTCATTCCAGATTATTATGGTGAGTTCGAAACTATTGTCCAAGGATGCAGAGTTTATTTTGAAAGAGATTGTCATTGTAGTCATTTGAATATTGAACTTCCCAACAAGTCTTTTTTTTGCATCAAGGATGTGTTTGAAAATATATCGAATACATACAACACAAAAACAAGTGGATCATACTATGTGAATGATCAATTATTTTTTTCTTTTCGTTTCAATGAAATGAATTGTCATAGGTTTTATGTAAAGGAACCATATTTGATTGATTCTTTTTTGATTTCAGAAATGATAAGACTTCAAGAAGGAGAATACTGTGAATGTGAGATGGAAATTGGTCAATTTTCAAATGAAACACTGGACAAGATTTTATTGCTCGATCCAAATGGATTAATTCTTGTATCTTTCGAAGATGCTCCTGTGTCCATATTCGAAGATTATGTTGTATACGAACACAAAAAACAATTCATACATGTTCCAAAATTGCTCCAAAACATAGATGAATCATCGACCAAAGACAACCCGTTGGACGTTTTTTTAAAACGAGTTTCAATTGTGAAAAATAAAAAATCAGAAACAATCAAAAAGTTGTTCCCAAATGTAAAATACTTTATGATGGAAGCTTGAAATAAAATTATATTTTTTAAAAAATGAATTAAATGTTACTTATTTTTGAGACAACTGAGATAAAAAATAACTCAAAAAAACATCAATTCTTTCAACAAAAACAACAACACAAAAATGAAAATACCTTGCTCACTGACAAACACTGAAAATGATCAATCGAATGACAAAAAAAGAAAAAACAACAAGATGAAAAAAGAAAAAGTCGTTCAAGTTTGTGCTGGATTAGCAAACATCTTGATATTGACCCAATCAAAAAAAGTTTATTCAATAAAAATTAATCAAGATGGCGACAAATCAAACAAAAATGGTCTTTCTTTGATTGATTCAAAGTATTTCAATAATGAAACAGTTATTCAAATATGTTGTGGTCATCATCATTCGATGGCACTCACACAAAATGGAAACGTGTATTCATGGGGAAGCAATTATTATGGTCAATTGGGAAGTGGTAATCAATTAAACCATGAGGTTCCTATAAGAATCAACCCCGTTTGTTTCGGCGATCAACCAATCAAATTCATTGACGCTGGATCATTTTATTCATTTGCATCAACAAAAAACAATCATCTTTATTCGTGGGGCTTGAATTATGGCATGTTGGGATTGAATTCCGAAAATGAATCGAAACCAACGCTGGTGGATTCAAAAACTTACAACAATGAAACTATCGTAAAAATACAATGTGGGTTCTATCACACATTGTTGATTACCAAAAAATCAGAGGATTCTACCAATGTGTATTCATGTGGTTTCAATCACCATGGTGAACTCGGTTTAGGTCACAATAGCAATAAAAACACATTTGAACTCATCGATCCAAAGCACTTTGCAAATCAAAAAATAAAAGATGTCAAATCTGGAGAATATTTCTCAATTGCATTGGTCGAAGAGAATGATTCAAACAAAACAAAAATTTATGCTTGGGGAAACAACGCATATGGTCAATTGGGTCTGGGTGATGAAACAAACAGGTGCGTGCCATGTGAAATTGATTCTTTGAATTTCAATGACGAAGAAGTAGTCAAAATTGGAAATGGAGCATATCATTCATTTGCAATTACAAAAGAACAGGGATCAAATAAAACAAAAGTGTATGCATGGGGATGCAATGGAAGTGGACAATTATGCCTTGGTCATTTTGAACAAACAAAGAAACCAACTTCAATTGATATGGGGAATTTCAGCTCAGATAAAAACATTTACACTGGTGTAAATTGTGGTTCATACAAACATTCATTTGCAATCACAAAAACAGGAAAATTGTTTGTTTGGGGTTCGAACCATAAAGGAGAATTGGGATTGGGTCATTGTGAATCAGTGATCATTCCCCAACAATTTTTTCCCGAATTATTTGGAATTTCAATGATAAATGAAAAAATATACAACAATTCATCTTTTGAAGATGTCTCTGTTGGATTTGCTTGAAATAAAATCGTGTTTTTTTTTGAATAAGATGAATGGAATTTTCCATGTTTTTTGGTGATTCATGAAAAACTTGATATAAAAACATCAATTCAATCAACAAATTGATTATTTGAACAAAAACAAGAACACAAAACAACCAATCAAACACTAAAAAAACAAAACAAGATGAAAAAAGAAAAAGTGATCCGAGTGTGTGGTGGAAGTTGTCACACACTCATATTGACTCAATCAAAAAGAGTTTATTCTATTGGAAACAATCAAAAAGGACAACTTGGTTTGGGAGACAATGTTGTTCGATCCATTCCTTCACTGATTGACCCAAAGCACTTTGATTATGAAAAAATCGCCCAAATATGTGTTGGTTATTGTCACTCAATGGCACTCACACAAAATGGAAATGTGTATTCATGGGGAAATGGCAAACATGGTCAATTGGGACATGTTGATGCATTGAATGAAAATATCCCAACAAAAATCAATCCAGTTTATTTCAACAATGAACCAATTAAATACATCATTTCATGTTCATATTTTTCATTTGCAGTGACAAAAAATAATAATCTTCATGCATGGGGACACAATTATCATGGTCAATTGGGATTGGGAAATAATGAAAATCAGTTCAAACCAACATTGGTCGATCCAAGCACTTACAACCATGAAACAATTGTAAAAATTGAATGCGGATGTCAATATACATTGTTGTTGACAAAAAAATCAAATGGTTCAACTAATATTTATTCATGCGGAAGCAATTACTCTGGTCAATTGGGATTGGATCAGAATGATAACAAAAACACATTTCAACTTATTGATCCAAATCACTTTGCAAATCAAAAAATAAAAGACATCAAAGCTGGTGACAATTTTTCACTTGCATTGATTCAAGAAAGGGATTCAAACAAAACAAAGATATATTCATGGGGAAGCAATTTCAATGGTCAATTGGGTTTGGGTGATGAAATAGACAGAAAAACACCATATGAAATTGATCATTCCAATTTCAATCGGCAAAAAATCATCAGCATTGGGAATGGATCATGGCATTCCTTTGCAATCATAAAAAAACAAGGATCAAATAAAACAAAAGTGCATGCATGGGGAGACAATGGTGAAGGAAAATTGGGTCTTGGTCATTGTTTGAATGTGTTAAATCCGAATCCGATCAATATGAAACATTTTCAATCAGGAATTTCAAGTTTAAACAGCCTGGAACAAATCGTTTCCATTGGTGGAAATTGTGGTGCATGCGGGCATTGAATCATTGTGAAGACATGAATACACCACAACAATGTTGTCACGAATTGTTTGGTGTTTCAAATGCAAATGAAAAAATGTACAAAAATATATCCTTTCAAGATGTTTGTTTTGAATTTACTTGAAACAAAATTATGTTTTTCAAAAATGAATAAAATGTTGCTCACTTTTGAGAAAAATGTGATAAAAACAATACAAAACAAAGTTTGATGTTTTCTTGGAACAACTAACAATAACATTCAATATCTTTGCCTGTGTGTTCTATTTATTCTACACACAAAGTCTTTTAAAAATTTTTCAACATTGACATGATTTATATTCAAAAAAAAATGATCAAAAAATGTGACATCATAGAACGCAACAATTTCTTTGTTCAATTCACGAGACATCGAATTATCATGTATTCTTTTAGTCCAGGTGACATTTTCAATGAACAGGTTCAACACATGATCATGATCCATTTCTTTAGTTTCTCGCATGTTTTTTTTGAATCTTTGCGTGTCCTCTCTTGTCATGTAAAAGTTCTCATAGAACGATTCCAATAATATATCAATCACTATTTTCAATCGATGGGTAACACTACAAAACAAAATTAGAAAATATTGAATCGAATGAGTTTTTGGTTTGGGAGTCTCATTGGACATATTGTTTTGTTCATTTGTATCAATTGTTGAATAAAAATTGAAACATTATTTTCAATTTATACCAATATTATAAAAATCATAAATCAAACTTGTTGCTGGATGCGTGAATCAAAGTCATTCGTGTTATTCGATTAAAAAAATTATCAATACAAATCAATCTCTTTTTGTTTGCTTTCACCAGTTCATGTCTCGATAAAATAAATTAAACAAGCATTCACTTAACAATAAGATTTTAAAAAACGAACCAATCATTGACAAAATCATCAATTCAATGTTTTTTGACAAAGTTTTTATCGATTGTTGAAAAACACAAAACGCTGTATTTTTTTTATTCAAATTTCCAACAAAAACAATTTTATTTTTTCAACAAAATTCAAAAGAAGCATCTTCAAAAGATTGATTCTTGTACATTTTTTGATTTGTGATTGAAATGCCAAACAAATCAGGACAACATTGTTGTGGGGTGTTCGTGTTTTTATAATGATTCAATCCTAATTGACCATATTGATTATATCCACAGGTGAACAACTTTCCTGTTTTTGTAATTGCAAATGAATACCCACAATACCCATTATTCCCACCAACACAAACAATTTGTTCTGGGCTGTTTGAACTTTGTTCTTTAAAATATTTCTTATTGATTGGAGTTGGCTTTGAAATGTCATCGAAATGACCAAGACCTAATTGTCCTTCTTCATTGTCTCCCCATGCATATACTTTTGTTTTGTTTGATCCTTTTGCTTTTGTGATCACAAGAGAATGATATGATCCATTTCCAATGATGACTATTTTTTCCCCATTAAAATTCAGAGAATCAATTTCATGTGGCGTGTTTCTGTTTTCTTCATCACCCAGACTCAACATTCCATGGCAATTCAGTCCCCATGAATATATTTTTGTTTCACTCGATTCATTTTCTTCAACCAATGCAAATGAAAAATCAGCACCCACTTTAATGTCTTTTATTTTTTGATTTCCAAAATGAGTTGAATCGATGAGTTGAAATGTGTTTTTGTCATCATTGTGACCCAATCCGAGTTGCCCATGTTTATTCAAACCACATGAATAAATATGGGTTGAACCATTGAGTTTTTTAGTCAATAACAACACGTGACCATACCCGCATTCTATTTTTATGATTTTTTCATTGTTGTAAGCATCTGAGTTCGCTAATGTTGGTGTTGATTGATTTTTATCATTTCCCAAACTCAATTGACCATAATAATTGTTTCCCCAAGCATAAAGACTGTTATTTTTTGTCAGTGCAAATGAAAAGAGTGCACCCGCACTGATGTATTTGATTGGTTCATTGTTGAAATAATTACAGTCCATTTTTTGAGGAACACTTTTATTTGATTTATCACTGTGCTCTAATTCACCATCTTCACCATATTCACATGAATACACGTTTCCATTTCGTGTGAGTAATATTGAATGAGCATCACCAGCACATATTTGAATGATTTTTTCATGGTCAAAGTGTTTTGGATCAATTAATGAAGGAATCGATACACAATCATTATCAGTTGTTCCCAATTGCCCATCCACATCTAGTCCCATATAATAAACTCTTTTTGATCGGGTCAATATCAATATGCAATCACTTGCTCCACAAACCTGAATCACTTTTTCCTTTTTGATCATGTTCTGTTTTTTGATTGATTCTGATTCAAGATTGTGACCAAAGTCTTTTCATTTTTTGTACTAATATTGTTGAATTAATATATGAAAAGTGTGTATTTTTTGGATAAAAATTTTTATTGATGGTTCAAAAATATGGTAAAATCTATAATAAATGATATTTTGTTCGTTTTTCGAATGTGTTGTTTGTGCGCTGGTTGGGTTTTTTTTAGAATACTTGTTGATTAATTTATAGCCATTTTTATGAACAAAAAGATTGTTCTAATTTATTGAATTGAAAATATTGTTCAAAGAAAAAACGATTGTTTTGATGGTTCTTTTTTACGATTGTTTTCGAGAATTCCATTTGGATTGCTGTTTATTTTAATCATGTGACCACAAATCAAAAAAAAACAAACACATTGAAAAAAAATCAAACATAAAAAATCAGAATGCAAAAAGAAAAAGTGATTCAAGTTTGTGGTGGATGTAATCACTCATTATTATTGACCCAATCAAAAAAGGTTTATTCTACAGGTATGAACGAAAATGGTCAATTGGGACTGGGTGATTATAATGATCGATATACTCCTTCATGTATTGATCCAAAACAATTCAATCATGAAAAAATTATTCAAATATGTGCTGGATATCGTCATTCGATTGCACTCACACAAAATGGAAATGTGTATTCATGGGGCTATAGTCGATATGGACTATCGGTACATGGGAACAAGTCACACAAAAATAAACCTGAAAAATTTGATCCTAATTGCTTCAATAACGAACCCATTAAATTCATCAGTGTAAGTGCTTCATTTTCATTTGCATTGACAAAAAACAACAATCTTTATGCATGGGGAAACAATTATGGTGGTCAACTGGGTTTGGGAAATACAAAAGATACATACGAACCAACATTGGTTGATTCAAAAACTTACAACAATGAAAAAATCTTAAAAATAGAAGGAGGCGATGATCATACATTGTTATTGACTGAAGAATCCGATGGCTCAACTCACATACATTCTTGTGGAGAGGATAAATATGGACAACTTGGTTTGAATAGTCGCGGCAATGAGAACACATTTGAACGCATTGATTCGAACTATTTTATGAATAAAAAAATAAAAGACATTAAAGCGGGCGATTATTTTTCACTTGCATTGGTTCAAGAAAAGGATTCAAATGAAACGAATATATACTCATGGGGAGACAATGACCAAGGTCAGCTGGGTTTGGGTGATAACGAAAATAGAAACACACCATGTCAAATAGATTTATCGAGTTTTAATGGACAAAAAATAATCAGTATTGGAAATGGATCATGTCATTCATTTGCAATCACAAAAGAACATGGGACAAATAACACAAAAGTGTACGCATGGGGAGACAACTCAAGAGGACAATTGGGTCTTGGTTATTGTAATGATATATCTAAACCTGCTCCAATCAACATGGAATATTTCAAAGAACAAAGTTCAAGAACAAAGAGATCACAAGAAATTGTTTTTGTTAGTGGAGATTGCGGATCATATGGACATTCATTTGCAATCACAAAGACAGGAAAATTGTTCATTTGGGGATTCAATAATAATGGTCAATTGGGATTGAATCATTGTAAAGATATGAATTTGCCACAAGAATGTTGTCACGAATTGTTTGGTGTTTCGAATACAAATGAAAAAATGTACAAGAATCAATATTTTGAAGATGTTTTGTTTGAATTTGATTGAAACAAAATAAAATTGTGCTTTTTTGATAAAATGAATCGAATGTTTCTTATTTCCTGATAAAAAGTATGATAAAATCTTGCATGAAAAACATTAATTATTGGATCAAACCACATTAACAAAAAACAACATAAAAAAATGAAACGACTTTTCTCACAAATAAACATGCAAAATGATTCATCGATCAATAAAAAGAAAAAACACAACAAAAAGGAAAAAGTGACTCAAGTTTGCGGTGGATCATTTCACATATTGTTATTGACTCAATCAAAAAAAGTTTATTGCATACGAAAAAATCAAAATAGTCAATTGAGCCCAGGAGACAATAACAATCGATGCACTTCCTCACAGATTGATTCAAAACACTTTGACTATGAAAAAATAATCCAAATACGCACTAGTGGATACTATTCGATGGCACTCACACAAAATGGAAGTGTGTATTCATGGGAGTATGATCTATATAGTCAACTGGATTGCAGTGATGAATCAAATAAAGATATTCCTAAAAAAGTTGATTCGATTTATTTTAACAATGAGCCAATCAAATACATTTTTACATGTTCATATTCTTCATTTGCATTGACAAAAAATAATAATCTTTATGCATGGAGAGACAATTGTTATGGTCAATTAGGTTTGAGAAACGATCATTACATTTCCAAACCAACATTGGTCGACCCAGCCACTTATAACAATGAAAAAATTATAAAAATAGAATGTGGAGATGATCACACATTGTTATTGACTCAAATGTCGAATGGTGTGACCAATATATATTCATGTGGTGCCAATGTTCATGGTCAACTTGGATTGGGTCACAATGACAACAAAAGCACATTTCAACAAGTTGATCCAAATCACTTTGCAAATCAAAGAATAAGAGACATTATAGCCAGTGGCAATTTTTCACTTGCATTGGTTGACGAAAACAATTCCAACAAAACAAAAATATACGTTTGTGGGAAAGATCACCACAGGCAATTGAATCCACATAATGAAAAAGATAGAAATGTACCACGCAAAATTGATTCGTTGAGTTCCAATGGTGAAACAATCATTGGTTTCAACAATGGAACACATCATTCATTTGTAATCACAAAAGACAGCGAAACAAACAAAACAAAAGTTTACGCTTGGGGAGACAATAGTGAAGGGCAATTGGGTCTTGGTCATTTCGACCAAATCAAAAAACCGACTTTAATGAACATGGTGTATTTTAAAGAACCAATCACTTTTATTGGGGCAAACAGAGGTTCATATGGTCGTTCATATGCAATCACGAAAACAGGAAAACTGTTCGTATGGGGATATGTACATGGATATTTGGGATCGAATCATCCTGAAAACGTGGACATTCCACAAGAATGTTGTCCTGAATTGTTTGGTTCAGAAAATGAAAAAATGTGTATGAATCAATCTTTTAGAGATGTTGTGTTTGAATTTGACAAAATCAAATAAAATTTTTGATCATCGCTGCAAACATATTTTTCTTTTATTGAATTGGATTATTTTTGTTGATTTTTTTTGCCATTGTTTCATTGTACGTAAAAAATGACGCAGTGAAATGATATTATCATTTGTGCAAGTTTTGTTTGGGTCTTTCTCAAAAAAATCGAGCCAATCAAAAAATGAATACTTGAAGCATTTTTTCGTGATCATGCTGTTTTCCATTGACAAATCCCATACTATGTTTACAAACAAATGGAACACTAGATATTTTTTACAACAAATTTCAAAATTCAAGTGATTGACGATTGAACTCTTTCGATGTTGTTTATTTTTTCACTCAAACCAAAAATCATTGAAAAAAATAACATTTCATTTTTCAAACAAACTCAAAATATTGGGAAACAATTACCAATTACAATCTTGTTCATTGTGGAAAAATGGAAAATCTTTGGGAATCAAAATAAATTACCACAAACAATCGAAGAAATAGAAATATACGCATCAAAAGGTTTTGATTATCATTTTGAAAAGTTTCCTCAAAATATAAAATCTCTGTCTTTTGAGTTTTATGCCAAAGATCAAATTGTTTTAAAGGGTCTATTTCCTTTGTTAAAACACATTAAGCTGAGGAAAAGATTCAGGAGTGATTTTTGTTTGTTTGAAGATTTACCCGATTCAATTGAACACATCAAATTGGTTGGAATGCACAAATACGACAATGTATTGCCAAAAAAATTACCAAAATGTTTGAAACTCATTGAAATTGGGATGTGTAAAAATCAATCCAAGCAAGACGTAATAGGAAATCAATATCAATTGATTGATGAATATTTGTACAAAGATGGTATAGATTTGAAAATTAAAGTCAAATTCATTGTAAAATGCACTTATTTTTGATACATTCGTGTGCACATGTGGACAAATAAACATATGCGATATCCATGCAATAATCACAGACACAATATATATGAATTGTTTTGCATGCATCAAGCATGCTTTGATCATTTATCGACCATCATTTCAATTAACCATGATGGTTTGTTACTATGGAATGCACATTTCCAATTTGAGTCAATATCAAATGTTCATTGAACTTTTATTTTTGTTCAAGTGTTTTTTTTTCATTTGAATATTTCCAACAAAAACACACATAAAATGTTGAACCCTGAAGTGATCGATCTTTAAACCAAAGAAATCAAAAAAATGATTTTTTGAGAATTCAAACAACTCTAATTCTATTCCCTCTGATTTCATTTCACATTTTTCAATGTTTTCCATCATGGATTCTCTTGAAACAATCAAGTCCACTGTCTTTTGAAAATGAACGATTTTGTTGTTTGAGTCATGATCCCATTTTTCACTTTCTTCTATGATTGAATAAGCATCTTCTTTGCTCAAACACAAATTATTGTAAAACGAATGCAATAAAATTTCCTTGACAGTGTTCAACTTGTAAAACAGCGAACAAAACAAAATCGCAAAGTGTTGAAGCGAGTGAGGTTTGGACTCAAATAATTTCTCCAGTTCGTTGTGATATATTTGTTGAGCGAGAGCATTGGTGCATTTATTGATTCTCGATAACCAAAACGAATAATGGACGCTATTATCGAATTCAATAAATTCAACAATGTTGTTCCATATGTTTTGATCCAAATTTGAATCCTCTCGTTTTTCAACACAATAGCAATCTTTCGTTGAAAACAAATGACCGTATCCCAAGAAATCGCAAAAATCATTGATACTTATGCCTAATTGATTTTTCGCGTTCCATTCCTGTTGATATCGCAAATGGATACTTTGAGCTTTGAACAAATTGCAATAAATCGCTGCGTTCTCTTTGAAATTTGAAGTTTCAATCAACACGTGAAAAATATTTTCATACAATCGGTTGTCGTGTGGTTGTGAACAAGACCAATCAAAATCATACTTCAACAACATATTTATACACCTTACATCGTTTAGTTTTGTTGTGATCGTTTTACTGAAGCAATTGAAAAATATAAAATCAGTGTGGTCTTGATTTTCTTGGAGAAATAAGTCACATAAATCATACTTTTCATTTTTCAAAAGAACAGTAAATTGTTCAACCATGTAATTTCTTTCATGGACACACGCGTTTATCTTCTTGATCAAATCATCCACATGCTCTCGTTTTTTCATCGATTCATTTGTGATTTGTTCAATCATTTGTTTATTTTCCTTGTAGAAACAGTATTCATAAATATCCATGATCTTTTCTGGTATTACTGTACTTTCTTCAGAAGAAGAATCAATGATCAATCGAGTCTTTTTGATTTTTAATCGATAAATGGTCTTGTTTTGTTGCAACAGTGACCACAATTGTTCAAGACACTGTAATAAATTGTTTTTGTTTACAATGGTCATATCCAATATGATTTGAGATATCCATTTGGTTCCAGAAAAAATGTCCATCATGCGTTCGAATCTTTTATTCATGTCATCATGATTCGAATCATCTCCAAGGTTTTTCAGTGTTGATGACAAATCTCTGTTTCCCTTTTTCGTGTTCAAGTTGAATGAACTGACACTATTACCAACTAAGGGGAGACTCATCGTGAAATTATGATACGTGTTGTGGCTTGAATATTGTTTCATTGTTTCGATCAACGAGTAATCATTGGTTTTGTGACATGAGCTCATCATTCTGTTGAAAAAATTGAAATTGGTGCCTTTCCTGTTGAAAATGAACCAAAACATTTGTGAAATTTGTATCATGTTCGATTGGTGAAGATCAATCACAAAATCAATCAATTTTTTCATTATTTTTTTCTTATAGCGCCTTTCGTTTTGAATAGAAATGATTTTGTATGTCATCATTTGTGAAAAAATGAGCGTATCTTTTCTTCCAATGTTTTGCCAACAAATTTTTCTTTTCAACATTTTGGAAATACTTTGATATTCATCAAGAGAAAAGTAGATGATCAAAAAAATCCAAATGAACTTGACATTCTTTTGATCTTCAAAGTGGTGTTCCATCAATCGCATCACTCGTTCGAATAGGACATCATTTTTTGAAGACATGTACATCATTGTGATAATGTAAGTTGAAATTATTTCAAATAAAGCCCAATAATCCATGTCTTTCAGCATGATAGTGACACATTTCCTGAAAAAAACATCGGAAATGTATGTTTCATGTTTCATGAATTTTCCATCCTTGTCTTTTGCCAGATTGTATATAAAATCGTGATACCTGTCTCTATTTTCGCTGTTCGATGGGTTTATGTTTGTTTGTTTATCGAGAGATGGTTGTTTACACTCATATGTGATCGCGTCAATGAGATCTCTATCAAAACGGTCGTCGCATATAAATGAATCAATACAAGATAGAACTCGAGTCACTTTTAAATCTTTTGAAAAATCATACAAATTCAATTCATCGCCAGATTGTTCAATATCAGTTGGTACAATCAATTCGAGAACACTAATTTCATTCTTCCGAATGGTAACATCAGGCGCGTTTATTTCTTCAATGTTTTGATTGGAAGAATCGGAAGAATCATCGTTATGAAAATAATAATCACTATTGTTTGATATTTCCGAAAAATTTGAGTCTGAGTCTGAATCATAATTCAATTGAATCATTTTTTTTTTGTATTTGTTGTTTTTTTTTTTGATTTTTTTTTTTTTTTTTTTTTTTTTTTATTTAATTTTTATTTTTTTTTTATTTATTGTGTTGTTTTAATTTATTACTTAATAATTTTTATTATATATTCTTAAAAAATTTATAATGAAAAAATT
>Ga0100385_1000714_pt1 | contig 37196 bp, 33 predicted proteins | sample CryGeymeta201509_FD_81543 | JGI IMG/M metagenome (GOLD analysis project Ga0100385, IMG submission 81543) | Groundwater microbial communities from Crystal Geyser aquifers in Utah, USA - Crystal Geyser metaG 2015-09 | ecosystem: Environmental > Aquatic > Deep subsurface > Groundwater | place: USA... | reverse complement strand
TTTTCATGACCATCGCTATCCAGGCTACATCCTGCATGAGCTCCAGGACGCGTACCCAAAACAAATGGTCTACGTCGATAATCGGGTCGAGCTGCCCAGCGCAAAGGACTGGCGGACCTTTGATGCGGTCAGCAACGGAGAAGGCTGGAGAGAGACCTTTGCAAAATACGACGTGAATGCTGTGGTTGCGGCGATGAAGACTCAGTCGAAGCTCGTGAGAGCTCTTGAAGGTTCATCCGAGTGGAGCCAGAAGTTCCGAAACGAACACTATGTCTTGTTCGTGCGGGAGTAGACCCCGCGCGTGACATTGAGGCGTACGCGTAGGACTTCCTTGAGCATCTCGTAGGACTCAAAAACGTAGCGCTGTGACTCGTTGACAGCCCCTTTTGTGTCGCTCAAGTCTCGGTGCATCCACTCGATCGGTACTTCGCCGATACGCAGACCTGCGGATGAGAAGAAGTAGAGCAACTCCACGTCAAATGCCGATACCTTCCACCCTCGGGCATCCTTTGCGGTTTCAAACACAGAGAGCAGCGGGAAGAACTCGAGGGCATGCTCGCGTCGACAAGCCTTGAAACCACATTGGGTGTCTTCGATTTCTGCGAGCAAGAGCGTCTTGCGAAACCCGCGAAACGCGCGGCTTCCCAGCTGTCTAAGCGACGAAAACCCCTCGCGCTCACCGCCGCGAGAGCCAATGACCACGTCGAATCCCTGCTCAAATAAGGGCGAAAGCTTCTGCCATTCCTTGAGCGGCGTGGATTGGTCCATGTCGGTGAACAGGACAATCTCGCCGCGCGCGATCTGAATTCCGGCCCATACCGCTGCGGGTTTGCCCCCGTGTTTGATGTCCACGGATGTAAAGTTGGGCCGCGTCCGAACGAAGTCGCGAACGAAGTCTGCAGACCCATCGGTCGATTCGTCGTTTACAACGATGACCTCCCAGGTGCCCGGCTCATGCGATTCTATGAGGTAGGAGTGGACCTCTTCCAAGGCCCCGTTTTCGAGGTTTTTGAGTTCGTTATAACAAGGAATCACGACCGAGAGGTGCGGGGTGTTCATCGTTTGAAATCGACGGTTCGGAGGATTTCACCCTCGGAGATGTCGCGCTTTGACATGTACCCGCCATACTTACCGATATCTGACTCCATAATCGCGTCTGCCGGCAGCCGTTTGGTGTCCATGGGCTCCATCATATACATGTCTCGACGCAGGAACTCGTCTTTGCGAATCGTCCTGCTGGACTTGGCCACGCGCTCAAATCCTGCTTCGTGCTGTGGGGCGATCGAGAAGAAAAAGACCAGGGCGCCACAGATGAGACCAAATATGGCAGCGGACAAAAATAATTTGTTTCGAGCGGTCATGACGACCTAACGGGTACGGGGAGTCGTCAGAGTGTATTCCGATCTGGCGCGGGGGGGAAGGCGCCTAGCGGGTAAGTCGACGAAGGATTTCGGTGGGCTGACATCCCACGACACGATCGCTTGATGAAATGAAGGTGGGGACGCCAGAAACGCCCAGTTCATAACCCAACGCCCGATTCTGGATCACTTGAAGCTCCCAGTGGCTCGATTCGCACGCGGTCAGGCCACGTTCGGGGCAAAGGCCCACGCTGCGAGCTGCGTCACACAGGACTTGGTCGTCCTCAATATCGGCGCCCTCCCGCCAGTACTTGTCCATGAGCGCATCTTTGAGAGGCACGAGTTTTCCGTGTGCGCGTGCCCACTCCGTCAAGGCTAGGGCACGCATCGAGTTCGGAACATGTTCCGGGAACTCCATCTCGATGCCGAATCGCTCGGCAACCTGAAGGATATAGTCTCTGCCTTCGCTAAGGCGCTCCGCGCCCATGAGTGCGACGGCGCTGATGCCACCACGTGGGATTTCCGGGTGCACTTCGAATCCCCGCCAATCGATCTCAAGGTCGATGGTTGTCATCAATTCCGCGAGTGGCCCGCGTTCGGCCACGTAACAGAATGGGCAGATAAAGTCGGAGAAAACGGTAATTTGTTGCACGGTGAACCTCAGAGGCGCCAAGACGGCACTTCATGTCCAGAAGATGCCGCCCATAAGGCCCAAGTCTCAAAATACCCTGTTTTCACCAGAGAATCACAAAAATCTTGGTGTAGGTGTTGCGCGAAACCTCGTCCGGCGCGATGCTCACCCCGATGGCAAAAGACAAAAAATATGAAACGAAGTCGATCACGCGCAATCGCAAAGCGTTACACCACTATTTTGTGGACGAAGAATACGAATGCGGAATCGTGCTTTACGGCTCGGAAGTTAAAAGCTTGCGAGACGGCAGGGTACAACTGACCGATGCCTACGCTCGATTCGATGGAAACGAGCTGTATTTAGTGTCGGCTCATATTTCGCCGTATCCGTTTGCGACCCACGTGAATCACCTGCCTGAGCGGTCTAGGAAGCTCTTGATGCATCGCCGAGAACTCAATCGGCTGCGCAATAAGCTTGAGACCGCGGGGTACACGCTGATCCCGCTGGAACTCTATTTCAGTGGCGCCCACGTCAAAGTCCGCCTTGGCCTTTGCCGCGGCAAGAAGCTTTTCGACAAGCGGGAATCCGTCAAAAAGCGTGAGGCCGCTCGTGAAATCGCGCGTGAGACGATGGACGCTCAACGAAAGTGGAAAGACTGATTTAGATCAGCAGAGTCAGGTAGTAGAGCGCGAACACGCTTAGAGCGATGGTTCCGGCGATGCTCATGGCGCTCAGCCAGGGTTTTGGCCTGTCAGCCTCGTCCACAAAGCGCATCGCTCGATGATTAAAAAATGCCAGCACTGGCGCGGTCATGAACGACAGCGTAGTCGCGATGTCGATAAGGCGCGGCAATCCACTCAAAAAGAGCGCTAGAATCGCTGTGGCGCCCGCTGCTTGGACGATGATCGCCAACCAATAGGTTTTGCGGCGTTCCATATTTTCGTTGTGATCGGTCTCTGGGCCTCGAAGGCGATCCAAAAGGGTCACGATGGCCCGCGGGAATCCATCGAGCACCGTCAGCGTGGTCGAAAACATCACTGCAAATGCGCAAACACCGATCAAAGGTCGGCTCCAGTCTCCCAAAGTTTCTTGATAAAGCGAGAGTACCTGCGCCGCAAAACCCCCGGCGCTCTCCTGAATTGGGACGTTTTGGCCGTGCATCACGCCAGCTCCGAGCAACAGGAAGCAGATCGCCAAAAATGCCGTTCCAAAATACCCGATATGAAAGTCGAGAATGGCTTCACGAACCGTGGGTTTATGGCCGGTGTCTTGGCCCTTCGCCAATGTCCATAATGAACTCCAGACAGCGACATCGATTGCTGAGGGCATCCAACCGACCAATGCCGCCACAAACATGATGGTCTTGTGGTCCATCTGTGACGGTGCAAGCCAGAACTCTGCTGCTCCAAAATCAATCCGGGGCAGCACCAGCGCGGTTGCCGCGACCGTCGAGACGGTAAAAACGGCCACCAGAACTTTCACGATCTTGTCTAACCAATGATAGCGCCCGACCCCGAGCACGATCCCGCAAATCGCAAGCAGCCCGGCCGAAATCTGAACCGGTGTTCCCGGCATGCCAAAGGCGGCTTTAGCGAGCCCGGCCGTGACGACCGTCACCCCGGCCTGGACGGCAAACATCGTGGCGACGGTCAACAACCCGTAGATGACCAAGACCCAACGGCCTTGTCTGCGATATCCCTCAAGCAACGATGTGCCCGTGGCGGCCGCGAACTGAGGGCCAAAACGAAACGCAGGGTATTTGGCCAGGTTTGCGATCAAAATCAATCCGCCAAGCGCAAGCCCCCAGCCAGCCCCCGCGCGAGTGGCCTGAACCAGATGTGAAACTCCGACCGCCGCTGCGGCGAAGATCAGCCCGGGCCCCAGAACTTTCCAAAATGAGGAAGCGTCAGACATCATGCCTCAGAATGAAAACGAGAATGACATTTCAGGGTAGATCGAAGAGCAGTCGAAACAATTGGTGAGGACCCGCTCGTAGACGACTCCAACGCTGATCGCGACATTTTGTTGAACAGTGATGATTCCGAGTCGCCCACCCACCGATTGCTGGTCGTCAAAGTCTTGGCCAACGTACCAGTAACGGTAAAAACCACCGATGAAGGGGTGGACTTCTGGGACCTGCCAAAACACGTATCGCGTGCCAGGAGTGAACGTGGCCACGAAGGGGTCGTGGGCTAACCAGGCTGCGGTGGTGAACGAAAGTTCGAGTCCTTTCGCGACGAAATAACCTGCGCCAATCGACACGACGACGTAGGAGCCGCCTTCGGAGACCTGTACACCCAACCCGCCCGAAAGACTGACTTTGCCTTCGTCGAAGGGGGTGGGCCTAGATTCTGCGGCGGCTAGAGATGGGAGGCTGGCAAAAAAAATGACCAGCAGGAGACGAGCGGTCATCGCGTCACCGGGAAAAAAGTATTACCCGGTTTGGTACGCAGTGGGACGGAATCCGTCAAGATGGCGAGGAGTTCAGCGGTAAATTGTGCGCGAAATCTCTTCTCCATCGTTGTCGAAATTGACCCAGAGGCCTTCGCGTTCGCCGTTGTGGTATTCGCCCTCAGACTTCACAGCTCCGTTGGTGTGATACTGAACCCAGATGCCTTCTTTGGTGCCGTAGTCGTACATGCCTTCTTCAGCGACCTCTCCATTCGTGTGATAGCGAACAAAGGGGCCATGACGTGTTCCGCGGTCAGTGGCGCAGTAGGTTTCGTAGTCTGTGATGACCGAGTCGGTGTAAATCGGGCAATCAAGTTCTGGCATTTCAGGTTCGCGCTCGACTTCGACGTACACAATGCTTGTGTGGTCGTAGTGCTGGTAGCGCGGATAATAAACGTAACGATAGCTGCGATGGTATCGCGGATGAACGTATTGCACACGATGGCGCGGGTAAGTCACGACCGATCGATGCGTGACGGACGGGCGACGATTCGACTCGTTCCGTTGATTATTGTGTGAAGGCCCACGGACCGTGGTTGTAGTCCGAGTGGTCGTGGTGCGCTGGGTTGTTGGACGTACCGTGGTCGTGGTGCGCTGGGTTGTTGGACGTACAGTGGTGCGAGTTGTCGTCACCGTGCTTGAACCCTTTTTCTTCTTCTTTTTCGAATCCGTTGTCGTCTTTTTCCCTGCCTGCTTATGCACACGTTCGCCGCCGGAACGGGATTCTTTTATGATCTCTTGAGCTTGCACATCCGGAATGCCGAGAAGAGTGATGCTGCTCAGGATGAGTGCAGCGACAATGGGCAGTGTTTTGAAAATGTTCATTGGGCTCACCTTTGTTCTCGCGTCAAAGCTGACACGTACGTCGTACTAAATAAGACGACCTGCCGAGGCATCGATTCAATTTCTGTCCAAAAAAAGGACGCCGAAGGCGGACAGCGTCAAAGATAGAGCCCGGAGGCAAGTGTGCAACTCGTGGGAGGCGAATTTGAGTTACCCAGGGCTGCCGTGGGCGTCCATGGAAAGAGCGCGGGCCTCGAATTTTTAGGGTGGAGCGCGCTGGGAGGCAGGCAAAAAAAATGACCAGAAATGAGCTGGTCATCGTCATCATCACGGGAATTTCGTCAAGCAGGGGAGCTCATCGGTACATTGTGCGAGAAATTTCTTCGCCGTTCTTGTCGAAATTGATCCACAGGCCTTCTCGTTCTCCGTTGTGGTACTCGCCCTCGGACTTCACGGCACCGTCGGTGTGGTACTGAACCCAGGTGCCTTCTTTTGTGCCGTAGTCGTACATGCCTTCTTCCGCGACTTCTCCATTCGTGTGGTAGCGAACGAAGGGACCATGACGTGTTCCGCGGTCGGTGCTGCAGTAGGTCTCGTAGTCGCTGACGACCGAATCAGTGTAGATTGGGCAATCAAGTTCGGGCATCTCAGGTTCGCGTTCGACTTCGACGTACACGACGCTCGTGTGGTGGTCGTGATAGCGCTGGTATCGAGGAAAATAAACGTAGCGATAGCTGCGATGATATCGAGGATGCACGTATTGCACGCGATGGCGCGGGTAGGTCACGACCGACCGATGCGAGACGGCTGGGCGGCGATGGTTTGACCTGTCGTGACGGTCGTGGCGATCCTGTCGGTCGTGTCGGTCGCGTGACGTCTGTCGCACTGTGGTGGTTCGAGTGTTGGATGACCGTTGTGTCAAGGCCGGACGACGATCGGTCGTTCGTCTCGTCGTCACGGTGCTCGAACCCTTTTTCTTCTTTTTTGAGGACGTCGTGGTGCGCTTGCCGGCTTGCTTATGAACTCGCTTACCACCGGTGCGGGATTCCCGGATGATTTGTTGGGCTTGTACGTCGGCGGTATCTAAAAATGCGATGCTGCCGATGATGAGGGCAGCGACAATCGGCAATGCTTTGAAAATGTTCATTGGGTTCACCTGTGTTCTCGCGTCAAACCAGACACGTCATTCGTACATTAGGACGACCGAAAAACGCGTGTATTCAACTTCACCCCAAAAAAATGGCATCTGTGGCCGACCGCGTCAAAGATAGAGATGGAGGCGAGTATGCAACATGTTGGAGATGAATTTGCGGTTTGGCGTGTACTGCTGAAGCCTTCGACTCGCCCTGGGCCGAGAGCCGGATTGGTTCTGGCGAGCGTCTTGGGCGTGCCCCTCAAAGAAGCTCAGGACACGCTGAAGCTGGCGCCGTTTCATATCCCGATAAATCTTTCCAAAGACGAGTCCCTTGCCCTCGCAGAAAGACTTCGTGCGGTGGGATTGGTCGTGGAGCCCGAACCCGTCACAAACCCTCCAACGATCACGTGTGCGACTCATTCTAATCTTTCGAATGACGGGCAATGCAAGGACTGCCGCCAATGGATTTGCGTCGTTGACCGGGCTGCTGCGATGGGCGCGTCGCTTTGTCCTGACTGTTATCGGACGTTTTTGACCCGGCGTGTCTGGAGGTACGGACGCACCGCGGTACTCTTTGCCGTGCTTGTTGGTGTGTTGGTTTGGGCCTGGGAGGACCGTCAACGTCGTGAGGACCGCCGAGAATGGCGAGTTCCGCTGAAGGTGGGCGTTTTTGTGATTCAGGATGGAGACGTCGACTCCGCTGCAATTGCGGGTCTTTCTGGGCGCGCCGACGAGATGATGGATATTTTGGAGGTCGAATATCGGCGTTATGACGGCAAGATCTCCCCGTTTGAATTGCGAATATTGGGTCCCATCCCGCTCCCAGAGGCGTTGCCGACGCTGGAAAGCGACGACTTTTTGGCGCGCGTTGAATTCACGTTCCAGATGTGGCTTTTCCGTCGCTCTGTCGCAAAATCGCTTGGACAGCCCATCGACGATATCGACGTGAGCCTTCTGATGGTGGCCCGACCTGCGCGTGGGAATCAGCCGCGGATTTTTGAAGGAATCGCCGCCCGAGACGGGGATTTTGGTGTCGTGCAGATTGAGCTTGGTGAGGACACCGTTGACCTCGCGGTGATCACCGCCGTGCATGAAATGCTTCACACGCTGGGGGCACGAGACAAATACGACTTGAGCACGGGCGAAGCAGAATATCCTGCGGGATATTATGACTCGAGGACTCGCTATCCGCAGCGATACATGGAGATCATGGCCCACGACATTCCGCTCGCGGAGGGAAAAAGTCGTCTGCCGAGCCTCGTAGGAGAGGTTCGGGTCGGCAATTCTACCGCTCGTGAAATCGGCTGGATTCGCTAAAGGTGCTTTCTCGCTTCACAAATACTGCGAAATCTGCCAAACATGAGCAGAGCAGCCCTCCCGCGGGTAGCGGTTGCGACAGCCCTCCAAACTAAAAATAGCGTTCATCATCATTTTTGTACGCATCCAGCAGTAGCGGTTACATGGGTCGAAAACGACGCAGAAGCCGGGGCCGCAGCGGGGAATCAATTTCCGCAGTCAACCCCGAAGAGTTCACAAGGTTGCACGAGCGCCTTACAGATTACACACCCATCCAGCCTTTGGACCGAATTCAGCTCGAGACAACTCGTGACGAACCGATAGGTCGGATACTCGACCTCATCACCCCAATTGGGCGTGGTCAGCGTGTTCTCGTTACGAGTCCTCCAAAAGCCGGTAAGACGATGCTGCTTCAGCGCATCGCCAAGGCTGTGAAGGCCAATCACGAGGATATTCATCAGATCGCGTTGCTCGTCGACGAACGGCCTGAAGAAGCCACAGATTTTACGCGAAATTTGCCGATTGATGTGCGCTTCTCGACCACTGACCGTACGCCTAAAGAGCATATTGCTCTGGCCGAAGCGGTGTTCAAAGAAGCGGTTGAGCGCTTGTTGGACGGTCAGGATGTTCTGATTCTTCTGGACTCCATCACTCGACTCGCACGGGCGTATAATACGACCTATGCCAGCTCAAGCCGCACGCTTTCGGGCGGTGTCACGGCTGGTGCGCTCGACCGTCCACGCCAGCTTTTCGGAACGGCGCGAAACCTCGAAGAGGGTGGAAGCCTGACGATCATCGCTACCGCGTTGGTCGACACGGGAAGCCGCATGGACGAGGTGATTTTCCAGGAGTTCAAGGGAACAGGAAATTGCGAAATCGTTTTGAGCCGCAAACTTGCTGAACGACGGTTGTTCCCAGCGGTCGAGATTTCGACCAGTGGAACACGGCGCGAAGAGATGCTGCTTAACGATATCGAGCGTGAGAAGTACCCTGTACTTCGTCGCAAACTTGCCGATATGGGCGAGGTCGAGTCACTTGAGTGGATGCTGAAGCGCACCAAACAATCACGTACGAACCTTGAGCTTATCAAGGGCATGTTGAACTGATTCTTCGCCGAGTATTAGTGCGCCGGGCTCCTGCCCGGCATCACGACCTACACGGCCTTCGAGAACCCTGTTTGCTTCTTGCGATAGGTGTCGAAGATGCCGGCAATATTTCGCACAAAGAACCTGCCCTTGGGGGTCACACGAAAACCAACCTCGTCAATTTCGACGAGGTCTTCGTTGGCGAACGCTTTGAGTTCGGCGAGTTCGGCTTCGAAATAGGTGCCGAAATCGATGCCGTGCTCCTTCGAGAAGTCTGCAAAGTCGATGTCGTTCGAACACATGGTCGCCATGATGACTTCACGTCGAATTTGGTCGTCCGGTGTCAACGTAATGCCGCGGTCGATCGTTGGCGTTTTTTCGTCCAGCGAATCGTTCCAGTCCGAAAGTTCGCGAACATTTTGGAAATACATCGTCTTGGTTTGCGAGATCGACGACATGCCAAATCCGTGAATATCCGTGCCTTTCCACGTGCTGTATCCTTGGAAATTTCGTCGCAAATTCCCTGACTCCAGCGCGGTAGAAAGAGCGTCGTCAGGCAGCGCAAAATGGTCCATTCCGATATGTTTCCAGCCCGCTTCCACAAATTGTTCTGCGGCTTGCTTGAAAAGGTCGAGCTTTTCATCGGGGGCGGGAAGTCGCGATTCAAGCAGTTTCTGCTGAGGAGCAGCCCAGGGCACATGCGCGTAGCTGTAGACTGCAAGTCGGTCAGGTCGAAGGCTGATTACGTCTTCGATGGTCTTCTTGAAGCTTTCGCGCGTTTGACCAGGGAGCCCGTAAATGAGGTCGAAATTAATTCCACCAAACCCTGCGTCTCGCAACCACTTCACGACCTGAGCGGTCTGTTCGAAGGGTTGCTCGCGATGAATTAGTTTTTGCACTTCGGGATTATGGTCCTGAACTCCAAGCGACGCTCGGTTGAAACCTGATTCCCGCAGGGCTCGTACATGTTCCAAACTGACTTCACGGGGGTCGATTTCCACCGAAATTTCGGCGTTTTCGGCAATCTTGAGCTGAGAAGTGACCATATGCGCCAATTCACGCAGTTCGTCGGGCGAAAAATATGTGGGAGTTCCACCTCCAAGGTGGATCTGAACCACTTCGCGGCCTGCCATATGGGGCATGCGCTGAGCGAACTCGATTTTGAGTCGCTCCAGATAGACGGCGGAAAGGGCCGTGTCTTTGGTGATGACTTTGGTGCAGGCACAATACCAACACAACGACTTGCAGAACGGCAGATGGAAGTAGATCGATAGGGGACCGTCGCCGGCCATCCCCGCCTCAAGTTCCTGCGGTTCAATGCCCCTAAACGACATCGCCGTGGGGTAGGAGGTGTAGCGTGGGGTAGGGGTGTCGAATCGTTTTAAGAGTTCGCGGTCGATATTCACAAGTCGCTCCAGCAGAGAAATACGTATCGCTGAAGAGCAGCATCTGTGCCACCGCTTTAGTTATTCTATAACAACCACTTAGGTCATATGTTTATGCCTCTTTTGCGCTAATATTGCGCCTTGGCGCCAAAAATGCGCAGCAGGCAGGCGTTAGAGGCCAAGGTTCTTGGCGATGATCTCTTTCATAATCTCTTGCGTGCCGCCGCCGATCGGCAGCAAACGTGCGTCCCGGCTAAGGCGTTCAACAAGGGTTTCGCGCATATAGCCCATGCCGCCGAAGAGCTGCACGGCCTCGTACGTAACGTCCACAGCAAGTTCTGCTGCCAGGTTTTTGGCCATCGAAACTTCACCCACCAGGTACTCGCCTTGATCCACGCGCGACGCAACCTGATACATAAAGGTCTTGGTCGCCGCCAAACGTGTGGCCATATCCGCCATTTTATGGCGAGTGACCTGAAATTTTGAGAGCGGCCGTCCAAAGACTTTACGCTCGTCGATCCAAGTGCGGCATTCCTCAAACGCCATCGTGGCCGTGGCCACGCCATAGGCGGCCAATGCGAGGCGCTCGTTTTGGAAATTCTGCATCAATGTAAAAAAGCCAGAGCCTTCGTCGCCCACCAGATTGGTGGCCGGCACGCGCACGTCCTGAAAGGCGAGTTCCGCGGTGTCACTGGCCCACCAGCCGGTTTTTCGTAAGGCGCGGGATACTTCGACCCCTGGCATCGACTTCTCTAGCACGATGAAGCTCAGGCCGCCGTGGGGGTCGTCGCTGGTCCGTACCAACGTCGTCAGGAAATCTGCGCGGACGCCGCTCGTGATGTAAAGTTTGGCGCCATTCACGATGTAGTGGTCGCCATCTTTGACGGCTCGTGTAGTTACGGCCGACACGTCGCTTCCTGTGCCGGGTTCGGTGATGGCCAACGCCGCAATCTTTTTTCCGGCAAGTGCGGGGCGAACAAATCGGTCGATTAAATCGGCGTTTTGGCTTTGAACGATCGGAGGCAGGGCGATGCCCAACGAGCCTAAGCCTACCGAGACGCCTGTCGAACCACCGCGCATCATGCCTTCGATGGCCATGACCTGAGCCATGGCGCCGCCCCCGACTCCTCCGACATCTTCGGGAAAACCAATTCCCAATAACCCAGACTTGGCGGCTTTATCGTAGAGTTCCCGCGGGAACTCACCGGCTTCTTCCCAGGCGTCGGCGAAGGGACGGATTTCTTTGGTTGCGAATTTGGTGGCTGAATCCCGGATCATGCGATCCGTTTCGGTCAGGAAATTATCAAAAAAATCCGCCATCGAAACCTCTAATGCCCTTTGAATACGGGCGTTGTACGTGTTTTGAATGCTTCCACGCCAGCCTTATGGTCGTCGGACCCAAATGCGATCCCTTGAAATTTGGCTTCTTTGTCGAAGGTTTTCATGAGGTCGTTTTCGCAAGCATACTGGAACGCTTCTTTGGTCATCGCGATGGCCATTGTCGGTTTTTCAGCGAGCTCTCGGGCCCAATTTTCTGCTTCGGCAACGAGGTGGTCTGGGCGCACGACGCGGTTGGCTAAACCCAGAGCGAGGCAGCGTTCGGCGGGCACGGGACGGCCGTCGATTGCGAATTCAAGTGCGCGGCTGTAGCCGATTGCTCGAGCTAAGAACCAGGTGGCTCCAGCGTCAGGCACTAAACCGATTTTGATGAAGGCGGGGTAAATCGCGGCTTCGTCAGACATGACGCGGAAATCGCAGGCCAAGGCGATGGACATGCCGGCACCAGCTGCAGGTCCGTGGACGGCGGCGATCACCGGCTTTTTCATCGAAGTAATCAAAGAAATAATCGGTTTATATCGTTCATGCAGATGGGCTTCAGCTGCCTCGGGAGTCAAACTTGTGTCAAATTGCGAGACATCGGCACCGGCACAAAACGCCCTGCCTTCGCCAGAAATGACCACGGCGCGTATCGTTTTATCGTCTGAAACCGCCTGCAAGGCTTGGCGAAACTCCGTTGCTAAAGTCTCGTTGACGGCATTTCGCTGCATTGGACGATTTAATTTAATATGAGCGAATGAACCGCGGTTTTCGAGTTTTACGGTCTCAAATTTCATTTCGTTTTTCCCTTCTTCAAATAAGGCACATCGCCGGCACCCGCAGGAGTTTCATTGTCGCCGATATCGTTGGTATGACCGTAACCAAGCTGGCCAAATTTATTGAGACCCCAACACCGAATGCGCTCATCAGCAAGCAATGCACAATTATGGTAGGAGCCCGAATAAATCGCCAAAACGGGCTCGCCAATATAGACATCGCCCGCTGTGGTTGGCGTCTCGTCGTCGCCTACGTCGCGTGTATGTGAATAGCCAAGTTGGCCGAAATTATTTTCGCCCCAGCATCGGACATTTCCGGTATCGAGCAGGGCACAGGTGTGGTTATCGCCTGCTGATAATCCGATAGCGCGGCCACCCAATTCGACGTTTGGAATGGAATCGATGGTCTCGTTGTCGCCCAAATCGTCTTTGGAGGCGTGGCCAAGCTGCCCCTTACCGTTCCATCCCCAGCATTTCACGTTGCCGTCTTCGAGCAACGCGCAGCTATGTAACCTGCCGAGCGCAAGCGTTTTGGCTTTAAGGCCTGGGATGACCCCTGCTTGCGTGGGCAATTCGTCATCGCCAATGGAGTCGCGATTTCCCAGTCCTAATTGGCCCTTGTCGTTCCAGCCCCAACAGGTCACGGAGTCGTCATCTAGAATTGCGCAGTTATGGTATTTGCCGGCAAAAATACGTTTTGCGGGGCGCGCCAATACGACTGGAGGAACTGTGGACGGAAGCTCGTCGTCACCAACTGAGGTCGTGTGGCCAAGCCCCAACTGGCCGTATCGATTATTGCCCCAACATCGGACTGTCGAGTCTTCCAGCAGGGCGCAAGCATGCGATGCGAACTGGGAGGCCGCGGTGGCAATTTGTTGAACCGGTCCACCCAAAGATACGGCGGGCTGGTTGACCGGCGTGTCGGTGACTTTGTTGGTGTGTCCCAATCCCAATTGCCCGAACATATTGGAACCAAAACATTTTAGGTCGCCTTCGGTCGAAATCACACAGGTGAACGACGCGTTACGGTCGCCGGCCGCCGAGACCGATTTCGCTTCGAATCCAAGGTCTACGAATGGCGCCGTGAAGGCCGGCTTTTTGTCGCCAAAAGAGGTGCGATTTCCAAGTCCTAATTCGCCGTCAAAATTGGCGCCCCAGCAGCGAACCTGGCCCAGAGTCATCACACACGTATGGTATTTGCCGAGCGCGACCCCAAGGGTCGGCGCAAAAATTTCTTCGCCGGCGTCCCCAGCATCACCCGCGCCCGCGTCGCCGGCATCTGCCAGAAAGATCATTCCACTGTCGTTCTGGGCATCGTTCTGTGTGAGATGCCGCGCATCGATCCCTAAGTCGACGACCGGGATTCCAGCGTCGACCGTCGGTACCATGATGACCGCGAGTTCCGGCGGAGCTTCTGGGGCGTCTTGTTGAGATGCCCAGAACGCTCCCAGCCCTATCGAACCAAGTGCACCTAAGCCCAAGAGAGCCGGGACCAGAAGGGACTTCTTTTCTTTGGTGTTTTCGGCGCTCTGCGCCGGCAAGGCTGGTGGCGTCGAATCATGCGCGCGGGTTTCAGCTTCGAAGACTTCGGAAGATAAAATGTCGCGGCTGTCGATGAGTGCCGTGAGCTCTGCACCGGAATGGCCATTTAGGCCTGGATTTTCCGCAAGGTGGGCGAAAGCCACGTCCATCGCTTCTAAGAATTCGCCGGCATCCTGAAAGCGATCTGGAATTTCTCGTGCGATTGATTTCTTGAGGAAGTCGATGACTTCTGCCGGGAAATTAAAATTAGAAATCGAAACAAAAGGGTCAAAACTCTCGTCCAATTTTCTGGCAACAATTTCGTTTTCGGTCGCGCCGGGAAATGGTCGTTTTCCTGTAAGTAATTCGAAACACATGACGCCAACGGCGTAGAGGTCCGACCACGGTCCGATGTTTTTTAGCCGAACTTGTTCCGGTGCCATGTAGCTTGGAGAGCCAAGCGGCCACTTCGTGTCAGCGCGGTTTTCAACGAATTTAGCGGTCCCAAAATCCAGAATTCGGACATGCAGGGGATTGCCGGCCACCCGCTGCAACATCACGTTTTCGGGTTTGATGTCCCGATGAATGATGTTGCGGGCGTGCGCCGCCTGCAGTCCGTGCAGCAATTGCTGCAGGATTATTTTGACTTGAGGGTGGGAAAACCCCTTATGCCGAATCGCGCGATCGTAGATTTCTTGGCGCAGCGTTTCTGCGTCATCGACCAACTCCATCACCAAATATGGGCGCTTGTTATGGATCCCATATTTCATCAATCGCACGATATTGGGGTGCGAAAGGTCGGCCAGGGCCTCGGCTTCGCCCTGGAATTTTTCCAGAAGCGCCTGCGCAAGCATCACGTTATCGGTCGGGAATTCAAGAACTTTGAGAGCCCCACGGAGCCTGAATATTGGGCTTTGTAAGGCAAGAAAGACTCGGCCAAAGCCACCACTGCCGACGATATCGACGACCAAAAAGTCCCCGATCAACTCGCCGATCAGCGGGTCGGGATGACCGTTAGCGTGGGCACGCTCCCAATAGATTTTGGGGATGAACCGGTAACCGCGTTTTGCGCATGCCTTTTCGTCGCAACTCTGGCCTGTGAGGCCCTCACGATCGCATCCTGGGCATTTTCCGGTTTCTGTTTGCATGCTTTTTTTGTGGGCTCAGCTTAGTCGAGCTCGCCGTTTTTGGCTTTGTCGACCCATTTTCGAATCTCACCTTCGACCAGGTCAATGGCTTTCGACTGGAAGGGGCGAAACAGGAAGGGGACGTTCATTTCGACGTCGATTTCATTGGGGCGTAGTCCCACGGTTCCGCCAAGCTTTACGCCCTTGGCGTCGAAGCCGATGTCGGCCTGGGTGTCGGACTTCCAGTCGGCCGTTGGGCTGTATTTTGCGAATTTCTCGGCATAGGCCTCAAACGCTTTGACGCAGGCTTTTTTGGCGAGTTCCATATCGAGGTCATGTTTGATGGTGTGCTTCATAAGGTACTCCTTGAGTTCAGGGCCACACATGGCGCCAGACTAGTCGTAACGGCCGGTTGCCGCAAAGTGATTTCAACGCACGAATTGCAGGCTGGATCCTTCTTCGCTGCGGTCGGTGGCGCTTGGTGGTGCAGGCGAAAGAGCAGCGACCTCGTCGTACCAGCCCTCAGGTAGCTCTAGGTCCAAAGCAGTTAGAGCTGGAGCAAGTTGTTTGGTGTTGCGTGCGCCAAGTAAGGTCGAGGTTACAGCCGGGTGCTCCGCGACCCAGCGTACAGCCAGTGCAACGGGGTTTACGCCAATCTTTTCGGCATACGAGGTGAAATTCGCGGCGACCTCGTAGTTGTCGCCTCCGCTGTAGCGCAGAGCGTACATCTTGTTGTCGACCAGCCGGCCAGCGTCCGGGCGGTTGGTGGCCGTGTACTTTCCGGTCAGAAGTCCACCACCCAGCGGACTATAAGGCATCACGCCCAGCCCTTCGGACTTGGCCATCGGAAGAATCTCGACTTCGACCTGACGTTTCACCAAATTATACATAGGTTGAATCACGATCGGCTTGGTCCAGCCTTGGTGTTCGCAAAGATCCAGCGCCTTTTGAGCCTGCCACGCCGAGAAATTACTGAGGCCGATATACGAGATTTTACCGGCGCGAACGAGGTCATCCAGAGTCCTGAAGGTTTCTTCCAGCGGAGTTTTATCGTCGAAGCGGTGGACGTACTGAATATCGATTCGCTCAATATTCAAGCGCTTCAGGGAGTTTTCGATGGCCCGTGTCAGGTGGACGCGCGACGCCCCGTGGTCATTGGGACCGGTACCGGTAGGGAAATACGCCTTGCTCGCGATCACGACTTCTTCGCGATGACCGGCAATCAGGCGTCCTAGAATCTCTTCCGAGACCCCCTTGCTGTACATGTCGGCGGTATCAAAGACGTTGATTCCGACGTCTCGACACGCCTTGTACATGTCGGCGGCTGCGGCTTCGTCGGCCTGGTCGCCAAAGGACATCGTTCCAAACGAGAGACGAGAAACCGCGAGGCCTGAGTTACCGAGTTGGACGTATTGCATGATGGCTCCAAAGCATTAGACGCCGGCAAAATAGGCGCTGAGGCGTTTGGCCGCAACCTGCACCATCACGCCACGATTCGCATCCTCTTGGAGACGAGGGAATTATGGCACTTCAGCATTTTGATTTTGCAGTGATTGGGGCGGGTTTTGGTGGGTTGGCCACAGCGTTGGAGCTTGCGCGAGGCGTGCCTCCGTTGCGCTCTTCGAGGCTCTAAAGTACCCGGGTGGTTGCGCAAGCACGTTCACTCGGCGTGGCCATCAATTCGAGTCTGGGGCGACTTTGTTTTCACCTCGCCAATGCCTCATCTAATTTCCCGATATTTGTATACGCGTCGATTCTGTGTCTCAAAAACTTCAGCTCTCAAATGAAAAAACTTTCGTGTCCCGTTTACAAGGATCTCGAGGTCAAACTCCTGGGGCGGAAGAATCATGGATTCCGCCTTCTCGAGGGGCATAAAGCCACAATCAGGCCCTGCGCCCAGTTGTTCAGCCCTTGACCCCTCATTCCCATCACGGACGGGCGGGGGCGGGGTCTCTGAGTCGTAGGGATAAGAAGAAATGGTGAGCCACCGGTCTGAAGGGTCGCTAAACGGATCTAACCTACGCAGGCGGTTGGTCGCCCAGATGAGACCCACCCCAGACTCCCATACCCAAGTTGCTACTTGATTTTGAGTGGTTTCGAAGCCAAATACCTCCTCAGTATGTGTCATCGTCCGAGGCACCAAGACAATTGGGTCCGTTCCCCGTTCGAAGCGCAACGGGATGTCTATAACCAAGCCCGCGCACCGCGTTCGCTGTGGTTCCTGCGGAAGGCCTACAAAAAAATCATCCGAAGTACCATAGAACGGGTCGTCCTCTGAGGCGCGAAGAATCACTGGCTGATTGGGCTCTTCGGCCGCAACCTCTGGCTCCGCGATAGGCCACGGCGTGAGTGTGTCGCCGTCAGAGGCTGAACATCCGAACGCCAAAACTAATACGGCGAGAGGCCAGGATTTCAGGTTCATTTAAAGCCCCACTAAATCGATGAGTGTTGGCCAAGAATCAGGGCAGCCCGCGGTCTTTCTTGACGCTTAGTGTACTTTATCCCATCTACCTTTGAAATCCGGTCATGAGTTTTCGCCTTTAGTGTTGGAGTACGACCTGTGACGTCGTCGAACGATCTATGTCGGCATTGTCGTTGCGAATATGTTGCCTCAGGATTTGATGCGTTTGAGCGGGGTGAATACACGACGCTTGAAAAAGCTGACCCAAAGGGTCGAGGCAGGTTGGGGGGCGACGATGCTCTACTTGGCGGTCGACCCTGCTGTGTGCGGCGCTACTGGCAGGTGCGCGTTTACAAATGACCGGAAGTCCTCGGACTTTTGAGCGATTTACGCTGAGGGCCGAAGGCCTGGTGGGTGGCATCCCGCGTCGTGCCGGTTTGGAAAATTATGATGATTTTTTTCCAAGTGCCGGGGCTCGAGGCCTCTACATGGTGGGCGACAGCGTTTTTCCTGGTCAGAGCACGCTCGCGACCTCGATTGGTGGCGTGAAATTGGCGCAGCACCTCTTGGGGTGAGGCAGATTCGCGCGGCCTTACATAATCGGTCGATAGTAGTATCCCCATCGATTCTGTGTCCCCGAAACTGCGGCCCTCATGGGTATGACACTTGTTGTTCCGTTTATGAGGATCTCGAGGTTAAACACCTGCGGCGGCAGAATCATGGCCTCCGATTGGTCGAGGGGCATCGATCCACACCCAGGCCCTACACCCAGTAGATCATCGAAACCACTGTATACAGGTGCCGGCGTAGACTCTGCGGTGTATGGGTAAGAAAAAAGGGTCAACATCCTCGGATCTGGCAAGGGTCCGAAAGGATCTCTGACTCCTGTTAGGGTGGCCGCCCCAATAGGCCCCACCTCAGACTCCCATACCCAGCTCGCTTCACCGATCTCCTTGGTTTCAAAGCCAAAAATATCGGCAGTGTGTGTCATCGACCGAGGCAGTAAAACGACTGGGTCTGTCCCATGCTCGAAAGGCAGTTCGATGCTCACGATTAACCCCGCGCATCGTGAGTGCTGCGGAATTACGGGAAGATCGGCAAAGAGTTCGTGTTGGCTGCCATAAAACGGATCGTCCACAGAGGCGCGAAGAATCACTGGCTGATCGGGCTCTTCGGCCGCAACCTCTGGCTCCGCGATAGGCCACGGCGTGAGTGTGTCGCCGTCAGAGGCTGAACATCCGAACGCCAAAATAAATGCAGCGAAAGGCCAGGATTTCAGGTTCATTTAAAGCCCCACTAAATCGATGAGTGTTGGCCAAGAATCAGGGCAGCCCGCGGTCTTTCTTGACGCTTAATGTACTTTATCCCGCCTACCTTTGAAATCCGATCATGAGTTTTCGCCTTTGGTACCTCAGTTCGAGTACGACCCGTGCTCAAGTGGCTCAAATGTCGCGATTGGGCTCAAATGTCGCGATTGGGCTCAAATGTCGCAATTAGGGCTCAGGATGTCGTAATTATGGCTCGTAATGTCGTAATTAGGGCTCAAAACGTCGAAGTTAGGGCTCAAATGTCGCAATTATGGCTCATAATGTCGTAATTGGGGCCAGAATGTCGTAATTGGGGCTCAAAATGTCGCAATCATGTTTGGAATGTCGTATTCATGTCGCAAGGTTTATCCGGCAAGCAGGTTCTCGATGGCTCTTCGTAGTGACAAAATTCTTCAGATTCTTGGTGAAGCAGAAGGTCCAGTTTCGATTGCCGAGATCGAGGCGGAGCTTTCCGTCACTCGCCGGACTATTCTGCGTGATCTGAACACACTGATCGAGTCAGGGTTAGTGCGCGGAGACGGGAAGAGACGAGGTCGCACGTATTCCCTGGTGGGCTCGCCAACTCCTTCGATGCCAGGCACATGGAATCAAGCCTGGCTCAAGGGATATGAACCTAATCGGACGTTTTTGCTTCCGGCGGAATTACGCGCTGGACTGGCTCAGGTGGGTTCGCCCACGTCGGTTTTGCCAGCAGGAACCTACGCCCGTCGAATCCTAGACCGCCTGCTGATCGACTTGTCCTGGAGTTCGAGTCAATTGGAGGGCAACACCTACACTCTTCTGGATACTGAAGAACTGATTCTCAACGACAAGGCGTCCGAGCACCATTCACCGCTCGAGACCGCGATGGTTTTGAATCACAAAGCGGCGATTGAGTTTGTGGTTGAAAACGCCGACGCAGAAATCACCAGCGGATTCATACGGAATCTGCACGCATTGCTTTCCGAAAATCTGCTCGCGGATCCCGGGGCCGAGGGCAAAATCCGCGTCCGGCCCGTCTTGATTTCCGGTACCGAATATGTGCCCACTGCTGATCCAATCACCATCAAAGAAGGCCTAGAGTCCATTTGCACCAAGGCGGAGCGAATCGAAGACCCATTTGAAGCGTCGTTCTTTTTACTGGTGCATTTGCCCTATCTACAGCCTTTTATTGATGTAAATAAACGTGTGTCTCGCTTGGCGGCAAATCTGCCATTTATAAAAAATAATTATTATCCGCTTTTGTTTTTGAAAACCGACCGCAACGAGTACCTGCGGGCGATGCTCGATATCTACGAACGGAACGACATCGATGCTTTAGTCGATATATTCGTGTCGAGTTATCGGTACAGTGCGGCCAAATATGCTGTGATTGCGGAGTCATTGGGGCAGCCAGACCCCGTACGGCTGAAGTACCGGCAGGTTATCAAAGATGCTGTGGCGACCCTGATTCGGGAGCTTTGTCGCGACAGCGAAGTCGAAACACGGGTCACCAAACTACCATTATCCGTTCCCACCGAGGCGCTAGCAGACGTCAGACGCATAATCGGCGAGGATATTGCGGCGTTGAACGAAGGGAATTATTCGAAATATCCGGTGCGTCCCTCTGAATTTTTGGCGTGGCAGAATCTTCGAAAGAATAACGAACAGAAAGGGTAGGCATGACACTCGATGAACTCAAAAAACGCGTCGCAGCAGGCGAGGCCTTCGACTATCTGTTTTTCTGGGGGCATTCGCAGAAGGATGTGCTTACCAAAGCGTGTTTCAGCCAATGGTATCCCGCGTCTTTTGTGGTCGAGGGCATCACTTACCCAACGGCAGAGCATTGGATGATGGCCGAAAAGGCTCGGTTCTTTGATGACGAAAAAACACTGGCGTTGATTCTGGAAGCCAAATCCCCCAAAGACGCCAAAAGTCTGGGCAGGAAGATTAAGCCGTTCGACCACCTCAAATGGGAGGCTTGCCGATTTGACGCCGTGGTCGAGGGCAATATGGCGAAGTTCGGTCAAAACAAGGACCTGCTCGAATTCCTGCTGAGCACAGGAGACAAGGTTCCGGTCGAGGCCAGTCCCAACGACGCCATCTGGGGCATTGGTATGAGTGAATCGGACCCGGCAGCCGCGTCGCCGCTGACATGGAGTGGCATCAACCTGCTGGGTTTTGCGTTGATGGAGGTTCGGGCGAGGCTGCGGGCGTAGGCGTCGCAGGTTGCTCGCGCACCCGAATCCCCGCTCACCGCTGAATGTAATCAAGTGATTTCAGGTTCTTTCAGGTCACTTTCAGCCGGGCGTTGTGTACGGTCCTCTCGTCAAATGAATCTTGTGAGGACCAAAATGAATTTCAAATTGCTTTCGATGCTTCCCCTTCTTCTGCTCAGTGCCTGCGCTGTCACCGATGATGCGGTTGAGCAGGTCGACCCCATCGATGAGTGTGTGTATTGCGATAGCCGAGCCGACGCGTTTGGAATCGCCCGTGATAGTTACCTGGCTTACGGAATTGTTGCTGTCGCCAACAACGCTACCCTGGCCGAGCTTGATGACGATGTGCCACTGGATGCACGCGCTGCCCGGGGCATCGTTGCTGACCGTCCCTTCGAATTTATCGAACAAGTCGATACCGTGTCGTATGTTGGAAAAACAGCGTTTGCCGCGCTTGCACAGTACGCTACCGACCATGGCTACGTGCCGTTTTGTGGTGACGGCGCGGTGCAGCCCATCTTGGAGGCCTGTGACGACGGCAACTCGGTCGATAACGACGGATGTTCCGCGGCTTGTACCATCGAGGCGGGCGGCAATCTTCCAAACTATTTGGACGGAAGGTCCGAGATTATCCGCGGTCGAGATATCGGTGTCAGTGCTGTTGACCCCAACGGCTATTACCTTCGGCGAATCGCGAAAACCGTTGATGTGAAGGACGACGTTAAAGCGATTTTGGACCGAGCCGACGGTATTGAGGCGAACTCGACCGCAAACAACTGGGTGTCGTGGGATGAGCTTGCGATTCTGTCCAAGGCGCCTTTCTACGATTCGTTGTTCAGCGCCGAAAAAACCGCGCTGAAAGCGGCCTGGCAGCTCCTTGAGGTCAGCAGCGCTCCGGTTGTCGAAATCGATTATCAAGGGGGCTTAGCCGGGGCAAGTCAGCCATTTACCTCGCATATCGAACGTGTTGGACCGCTCGCCGTTCAAGGGACTCGCCGAATCTCGGAGCTCGAGGCGGAGGAGGAACGCCAGGTGGCGCAGCGACTGCAGCAGATGCCGGGCTGCAACGCTGACAACAACTCAAACACGATCGAGTTTGCAGACATCGAAAAGGGCCTTGCCGATTATGGTCCTGTCTTTACAGCGGATGAAAACTGGGCCTTGGGAAATCTTCGTGAATATATGTTCGAAGGTGCGGAAGCGTCGACAGGCGGAGACTTTGTGATGGAGTGGGCTGAACAGCCGAGCTCACGAACGGTCTCGGTGGTATTGGCTGAATTTGACGGCTGGAGTTTCGAGTTCAATTCGGGCCTTGATGTCAACTTCAACGCCTTCGACACCCCCGATAGTTATTATCCCAACCAGCCCAACTTCGACGCGATGTTGCAGACTAAATCCTGGGTTACATCTTCCCTTACGCGCAACGGCACGCTGGATTACTCGTGCAACTCACAGTGGCAGGTGTGCAATACCCCGTTTCTTTACCGTGGGGTTCGCTTTATCAACCTGATTGGCCAGCAAACTTCCCCTAGCCAAGAATCGAAGCCTATCCTGATGGAGTACTGGAAGAACGGGAAGCGTGTCTACAATCGCCTGGTTCATTTCAAGAATTTGAGCGTGGGATCCGCTGGGTCAAGAAACTACGATGCCTACGCAGGCGCTCGACCGATGGTTGCAGGTCAGAACATGTCGATTTCCAAGTCTGGAACGGTCAGCTATGGCTCGAAAGAGTACACGCGATTTCGCTTTGTTCCCGTTGCCACGGCCTTCAATCGAAATCTAGAAAAGTTTTTCCCGAACAGCTACGACGCCATTGAACGCATGCTGAGGCCAGGGCGTTATAATGAATTTCAGGGGGTTGTTCTGGAAGTTCACGATTCGCGAAATGTCATCGCGTATTACGGCGGTTGTGAACAGCCGTTGACGTTCAGTCATGGCGATGTTGAAGGCACGGTTTGCGGTCGTAAGGTTTTGATTACTTTTGATAATATTGCCGCGACGCTCCACGTGAATAATCAACAGGTTGATATCTACAACCGTAACGATGTTTTCAACGATAATCAGTCGCGGATGCTTGGCTTTGATAAGAGCTATTACATCGTCGAATAGGCTCGATGAAGCAGGTTCTGAGTTGCAAGGCGGGCCATATGGCGCGCTCTTTTTTTTGCTCTGACGAGCTGGATTCTCGTCAGTTGATTTCAGGTTCTTTCAGATCAGTTTTAGGCGAGCCTTGTGTAGGGTCATGTCATCAGATGAATTTGAGCGAGACCCAAAATGAATATCAAATTGTTTTCGATGCTTCCCCTTTTGCTACTCGGCGCGTGCGCTGTCACCGATGACGGCCCGCTGGAACAAGTCGACCCGATTGATGAGTGCGTGTTTTGCGACAGCCGAGCCGATGCCTTTGGAATCGCTCGCGACAGCTACTTGGCCTACGGCATCGTCGCCGTCGCCAATAACGCCACGTTGGTTGAGCTTGATGATGACGTGCCCTTGGACGTGCGCGCTGCCAGAGGCATCGTCGCAGAACGCCCATTCGAATACATCGAGCAGATCGACACCGTTTCTTACGTCGGGAAGACCGCGTTCACCGCGCTCGCTCGTTACGCGACCGATAATGGCTTTGTACCTTTCTGCGGTGACGGCTCGATTCAGCCAATTTTGGAGGGTTGCGACGACGGGAACTTGGTCGATAACGACGGATGTTCGGCGACTTGCACCATCGAGGCAGGCGGCAACTTGCCAAATTACTTGGATGATAAAACAGATATCATTCGTGGCTCCGCGATCGGTGTCAGCATTGTGGATCCCAACGGCTATTATCTTCGTCAGCGTCCGAAAAACCTTGGAGCAACCGACGAAGTTAAAGCTATTTTAGACCGTGCAGACGGCATCGAAGCGAACTCGACCGCAGACGGCAAGGTTTCGTGGGATGAGCTCGCGATTCTATCAAAAGACCCATTCTACAGCTCACTTTTCAGTGACGAGAAGGCGGCCCTGAAAGCCGCGTGGGAACTCTTTGAGGTCAACAGCGCCCCGGTTGTTGAAATCGCTTATCAAGGTGGCGTGGTCGACCGCACGCAGCCCTTTACACCTCATATCGAACGCGTTGGACCTTTGGCTGTCCAGGGCACGCGCCGAATCGTCGATCTTGAGTCGGACACTCAGCAGACTGTGGCACAACGCCTTCAGCAGATGGCCGGCTGCAACGCTGATAACGACTCAAGCACTATTGAATTTGCGGACATCGAAAAAGGCATCGCAGACTACAGCCCGGTGTTCACGGCTTCCGAAAATCGGGCGCTTCAAGACATCCGTGAATTCATGTTTGAAGGAGCAGAAGCATCGACCGGCGGCGACTTCATGATCGAGTTCCCGCAGCAGCCAAACTCGGGCGGCGTTTCGGTTGATTTGGTTGAGTTCGACGGATGGACTTTTGGGTTCACCTCAAGTCTTACGGTCAACCACGATGCGTACGACACTCGTTATAGCTGGTACGCAGATCAGACGACCTTTGACGCAAACCTGCGCACGAAGTTCACGTTCAACACGTTTCTGAAGCGCAACGGGTCAACCAACTACTACTGCAACTCGCCGTGGGAGCTGTGCAACAGCCCATTTCGGTACCGCGGCGTGAGCTTTGTGCACCTCGACGGAACTTCGGCGAGCGGTGGTCGTGAAACGAAACCGATGTTGATGGAGTATTGGAACAACGGAAAACGCGTTTACAACCGAATGGTCGAATTCAAAGAAACCTATTCGAATTACGATAAGACCGGGAACTACGACGAATTCGCGGGTGCGCGTCCCGTTGTTGCAGGTCAGAACATGTCGTTCAGCAAAAACGGAACGGTCAGTTACGGCTCAAAAGAATACACACGATTCAAAATGGTGCCGGTCGTCACAGCGTTCAATCGCAACCTGAAGAAGTTCTTCCCGACCAGCTACAGCGAACTCGAGTATCAGTTCGCCCCAGGCCGCTACAATGCATTCGAAGACGTCGTTTTGGAAGTCCACGAATCACGCAACATCATCGCATACTATAATGGTTGTGAAGCTCCGATGACCTTCAATCAAGGCGTGATCGAAACCACCGTTTGTGGACGTAACGTGTCGATTACTTTCAGTAACGTTGCTGCGACCTTGCATGTCAGCGGCGAGGAGATCGACATCTACAACAGCAACGCCATCTACAACGGTTACGAATGGCAACTGTTGGGATTGGATAAGAGCTACTACATCGTTGAATAAGTTCGGTACCTGACCCGAAACAAAAAGAGCGCGCCAAATGGCGCGCTCTTTTTTTTTGCCGAATAAATCGGGCTTAGAAATGATTGGCTTTTCGGCGAATCAATTTGCCGCGAGTCGTGTCTCCAACAAACTTGCCGTCCTTGATGGCGACCTGTCCACGAACCGTGACAACGCTTGGTTTGCCGTCGATTTCGACGCCGTCAAAACCGCTATAATCGTTATTTACATGGTGATCTTTCATCGAGATTTTGCCCCGATAATTCGGGTCAAAAACGACCAAGTCCGCATCGGCACCGACCGAAATTCTTCCCTTCTTTTCGAGGCCAAAAATCTTTGCGGTTTGGGTCGACGCGGAATCCACAAATCGATTCAGACTGAGTTTTCCTCGGCTTACGCCATAGGTGTAGAGCAGGTTCACGCGGTCTTCGATGCTGGGGATTCCGTTTGGAATCGAGGTGAAGGCATCGCGTCCCATATCTTTTTGCTCGAGGTCAAATGGGCAGTGGTCTGTGGCGACCGTGTCGACCAGGCCATGCGCCAATCCGTCCCAGAGCGCCTTCTGGTTGCTCTTTTCACGAAGGGGAGGGGACATGATGTATTTGGCGCCCTCAAATCCGTCGCGCTCTGCGTAGGTTTTGTCCAAAACAAGGTGTGGAATCACGGCTTCAACAAAGATGTCGACACCACGCTGTTTGGCCGCCACAGCGGCATCCAGCGCGGCTTTGCACGAAAGGTGAACCACATAACCAGTGGCGCCGGTCAGCTCGAGGAACGACGCAAAATGGTGGGTTCCTTCCGCTTCGACCTGCACTGGGCGGCTTGGTTCATGCCATTCGGGTCCGGTTTTGCCTTCGGCCAATAATTTGGTGCACATCTGCGCGACGAGCTCGGCATTTTCGCAATGCGCGGTCGTGATGACGCCCAGTTCCTTGGCCAGTTTCAACGCGGCAAAGAGCTCGTCGTCATAGACGCCAAAAAAGTCTTTGTACGCCAAAAACACTTTGAACGACGAGATGCCGTCTTTGACGATTTCACGAAGTTGTTTTTCGGATTTTTCGTCAAATTTCGAGACCGCCATATGGAAGGTGTAGTCGCAGGCGCTGTTGCCTTCGGCCATGCCTTTCCAGAGGTTGTAGCCTTCCAATAAGTCGTCGGTGCGGTTGGGGCAGGCCATCTCGATAAAACTTGTCGTCCCACCGTGCAACGCCGCGATGCTCGCCGTTGTGTGCGAGTCTTTGGCGTGGGTTCCCATGAAAGGCAAGTGGATGTGAACGTGAGGGTCGATGAACCCAGGGAACACGTATTGACCCGTGGCGTCGATGATTTCGGTTCCCGCGGGGACGTCCAAATCCTTACCAATGCGGGTGATCGATTCACCTTCGCAATAAATGTCTGCGTAATAGTCGTCTTCGGCGGTGATGATTCGACCGCCCTTGATTAGCATCGGCATGGAGCCTCCTTTATGCGTTTCTGAAACGCCGCCAGAGTAACGCGTCTACCGCGGGGATCAAGAGAGACTTGAATTGCATTGAACGAAGGCGACCGCAAAGTCGGAGTTCGAAGCAGGTTTTTGAAAAACGGACCTGTGCAATGTTGTCTTGGTTTTTGCGAATATTAATTCTTAAAAATGCAGGATTTCGGATTGGAGAAACCAAGCAAGAAAAAAACGACCGAAAGACAAAGTTTCCACTTGCGACGTTTTTTTTTCACTAGTCTTCCCTTCAACCAGAAACCCTTGGAGGGGAAAATGCGTGTTCTATTCTTTCTTGTCTTAAGTCTATTTTCAATTTCGGCCTATGCGACGGACTACAACGAAATTACGGGCTATGAACTGAAGCAAGCTGTGGTTGTTTCCGCGATGAAGTTCGAGGTCGATCCAACAGTGGCTAAAACGCGAATCATCTCGGGTAAAATGGCGCGTGAGTTGATTGAGTCAGCCATTGGATCACCTTGGACAGGTACCGATGGGCCGTTTTTGTTTGACATGGTGACGGCTAACCGTTCCAAACATTTGCAAATTGTTCTGCCTAATGGACGGGAAATTGTTATTGTGGCCACTCATGATGGAGTTGTTCCCGCAGAAGGTCTTGGGAAATTGTTTATTTTCGACGTGAGTACGCACGCTGATGAATGTCCTCGCGGGCGATGGGGCGAAGTGAATACACCAAAGACAGTTTGTATATGCATGCCTTCTTGCGATGTGGGCGCATGTGTAGGTTGCGCTCGTGAGCCTTACGACTCAATTGGTGCATTGGACGCCGTGTTATTGCAGGACTTGGATTATGGATTGGTTTCGTTTTTCTAAATGGACATGTCTATTTTTAATCGCCAGCCATACCGATGTGGCGCGTGCGGAATGGCCCGCGCCAAGGGGATACGAAGCAGATTCCCGCTATGTTGGTTATGATCTCTTGACCCCTGCGGTTCTTCAGACACTGCAACGAGATAACCAAATCTATATCACATTTGCAGGGACCCCTGCGTGTGGTGTGGCAAATATGGTTGCAGCAGACCTTCTTGCCTTTCAAAAAACTCAAATCCCTGAGATCCCAATTTTCATCGTGGATGACACTTCGGCCGAATCGGTTCGAAAAGTCGCCAAACCAATCGGGTCTGTTCCTTTAATCCTCATTTTTCGGGGTAAAAAGTTGATTGATGGTCAGTTGGGACTTGGGGGATGGGAGAATGGTGGCTTTTTTGACGCCATGATGGACCGACAAGGCCTCCCCTTATCTGGCAGAGGCAGACATGAGGGGGAGGGCATTTTATATTGGAGAAAAAACTGGAAAAATGGACCCCCAAAAAGGGTCGGAAAGTTTTTTGCGATCAGAACCTTGGCGGAGGTAGATCTCAGTGAAGCTGACCTTACGGGCGCCATATTCACTCACTCCGTGATCACCCATTCCAATTTTCGCAACGCGGTTCTTAAAGATGGGAAATTCGAAGACACGGTATGGATCAACACTATTTGTCCGGATGGCTCCAACAGTGACGAACATCAGTATACTTGCGTCGGCTTTTAGCCTGGTTTTGATGTCGTGTGCTTCAAGCCCGACACGAAATCCAGAGCCTCAAAATCCCACGCCGATATCGCCGTTTGCCATGGATTCCTTCGTGGAGTTTCCTGAGCCCGTCTTAGGCATGACTCGCTGTGGCGACAAGCTTTTTGTTGTTGCCGGACGGTCGGTCTGGCGGGTGGGCACGGATGGCCAGAAGGAAGTGCTTTTGCCCAGGCTCTCTGGTGAGGGCGTGCGGTTCGTCTACTGCACTCATGACGATGAAATGATGATTTTGGAGGACGTGGCAGCAGGAACCTGGAAAGACCTGAACCTGTCGCCTTTAACCGATGATGCTTATCGCGCCAGCAAATTCTACCTGCCGGAGGATCACGATTTCAGGCGAGTCTCTGAACATGAACTGCTTTACTCCACCTATCTTTACGGCAAGTGGTATGTGAATCGCGGTCGCGTGCTTGAGAAGTATATCGACCACGCGATCTTAGCTCACGGTCGTTTCCCGATCTCTTGCGGCGCCGACTGCATCTATTTCATCTCCGAAAACGACAAGGGATACGAAGTTCGACGTCTGCAGGGCCAAACCGAGACCGTCGTTCAATCGTTACCGGAGGCCATGCCTTGGGGATTGGAACGCCTCAACGACCGTTTTGTGATTGGCTATGAAAACGAAGTCTATTGGCCGGACGACGAGACGCGAGTCGCGATACCATCTGGTGTCACGCAACTCTTGGTTTGGGAGGGACGTCTGGTGATTGTCTCAGGATCCCAACTTTTTGGAGTTGTTGACCCCGTGGATACAGCGTCGAGAACGCCCTAAAGTCGCGTATCAAAAGTCGAACACAACTTGTGTGAATCAGATGTTTGCCGAACTCAGACATGGTCGCTATGCTGCGCCCGTTCTTAGCCAACTACCCTGAGGTTTCTGATGGGCGCCATCACCAAATTTGCCGCTAAATCGTATGATTTCACTAAGTTCGTCGATGCCAAAAACTGGATCGGCGGCGAGTGGGTCTCTCCAAGTGGAACCGACGTACACGAAGTCATCAATCCCCGTTTTGGGAAGGCGATGGCGAGCGTACGCATGTCCACAGCTGACGACGTCGCAAGCGCGGTTCGCGCTGCGAAAGCCGCGTATCCCGCGTGGAAAGAAATGCCGATGCGAGAGCGCGCGCAAATCTTCTATCGCTTTAGAGAGCTGATGGAGCGCGACATGGAAGAGCTGACCTGGCTCGTGTCGCACGAAAACGGCAAACTATTTGAAGAAGCCAAACCGGAAGTTTTGAAAGCCATCGAATGCTGTGAGTACGGCTGCTCGCTTCCAAATATCGCCGGTGGACCTCAGATGGAGGTTTCACGCGGTGTTGAAGCCAGCGAAACCTACGAGCCACTTGGCGTTTGTGCGGGTATCACCCCCTTCAATTTCCCGTTCATGGTGCCGATGTGGATGATTCCGCAGGTGCTTGTGGGCGGAAATACATTTGTGTTGAAACCCTCCGAACAGGTGCCGTTGAGCGTGATGCGCATGGCGGAACTTCTGGACGAAGCCGGGCTTCCAAAAGGTGTTTTCAACATCGTTCAAGGAGCCCAGGAAGTTGTGGAGGCACTTTGTGACCACCCCGACATTAAGGCGATTGGTTTTGTCGGTTCGACCAAGGTCGCCAAGCTTGTTTACGCACGTGCAGCCGCCTCGGGCAAAAACGCTCTCTGCCTTGGTGGAGCCAAAAACCACCTTATTTTGGTTCCAGATGCAGACGTCGACGTGACCGTCGATAACGTCCTTGCATCCTTCACCGGCTGTGCTGGTCAGCGTTGTATGGCGGCTTCGGTTCTGCTTGCTGTGGGCGACGTGAACCACTTGATCGAAAAGATCGCTGTGAAAGCACGTGGTATGCAGCTCAAAACTGATATCGGCGCCATCGTTAACGAAGCCAGCATGAAACGAATCATCGGCTACATCGATGATGCCGAAAAACGTGGCGCCAAAGTGTTGGTGGACGGCCGTCCTAAACCAGGCGCCGAAGGCTACTGGGTCGGCCCAACGATTCTGGACAACGTCACGATCGACATGCCAGCTGGCTGCGAAGAAATCTTTGGACCGGTACTGTCGATTGTTCACGTTCCGACGCTCGACAAAGCGATTGAAATCGAAAATGGAAACCCTTACGGCAATGCTTCATGCATCTACACGTCGAATGGTGCCACCGCGCGCTACGTGTCGACACGCGTCGAAGCCGGCATGGTGGGTGTTAATGTTGGTGTTCCAGTGCCACGCGAGCCTTTCGGTTTTGGCGGCTGGAATCACTCGAAATTTGGTAACGGCGACATCACGGGTTGGGACGGTTTCCGTTTCTGGACTCGTCCTCGCAAAGTCACGACCAAATGGGCTCTTCAGCGCGACACAAGCTGGTTGAGCTAAGTTCGATTCCTAAATAGTTTCTGGGTTTTTGTTTCGCCCCGGGCCGTGCATAGCGTGGTCCGGGGTCCATTTTTGGCGCTCATGATCGAGCGACTCGAAGAGAGTTTAGATATATGTCGATGTCTTCCGAAGAGATGATCCATCTTTGCAAAAAACACACGCTCTTTACGTGGGCTGCAAGCGGGAAAGTTAATCCGCTGCCCATCGAGCGCACCGACGGTGTGTACGTGTACACGCCTGACGGCAAAAAGATTCTCGATTTTAACAGCCAGCTGATGTCCGTAAATATTGGGCATAATCACCCTAAAGTGCATCAGGCGATTAAGGACCAACTTGACCGCGGGCTGACCTACGTTCATCCAGGCGCAGCGACGGAACCTCGGGCACGTCTTGGTCAGCTCTTGGCCGAAGTCGTCCCGGGCAATATCAACACGTTTTTCTTTACGTTGAGCGGTGCTGAGTCGAATGAAAACGCCATTAAAATGGCGAAGGAATTCACAGGACGCACCAAGATTATGGCGCGTTATCGCTCCTATCATGGCGCGTCGAATGCCTGCATGCAGCTTACCGGTGACCCTCGTCGAATTCCCAACGAGCCAGGCATGCCGGGCGTTGTGCATGTTTTTGATCCGTGGCCCTACAATTATTCTTTTGGTACGACCGAAGAAGAAATTACGGAAAATAATCTAAAATATTTGGAAGAAACCATTATTTATGAGGGGCCTCAGACCATCGCCGCGATGATTATCGAGACGGTCACAGGCACCAACGGCATCCTCGTGCCGCCCAAGGGCTACCTTAAGGGACTTCGAGCCTTGTTGGACAAATACGGCATTTTGCTGATTTGCGACGAGGTCATGGCGGGCTTTGGCCGTACCGGCAAAATGTTTGCGTTTGAACACGATGATATCGTTCCTGATATCCTGACGATGGCCAAGGGCCTCACAAGCTCATACCTTCCGATGGGCGCAGTTGGCGTTTCTGACCCCATCGCTGAATTCTTTCAAGACCACGTTTATTGGGGCGGATTGACCTACTCTGCCCACGCGCTTTGCTGTGCTGCGGCCATCGCGTCTGTCGAAGTCATCATTGAAGAGAACCTGCTCGAAAATACGGTGAAAATGGGCGAAGTGATTCGCGGCCATATGCAGCGAATGAAGGACAAACATCCTTCAGTGGGTGGGTTCCGTCAAATTGGCCTTTTTGGCATGATGGATATTCGCAAGAACGCCGCTGGTGAGCCGATGGCACCCTATAATGGTGCCCACGAATCGATGACCAAGTTGGCTGGATTCTTCATCGATAATAATCTTTTCACGTTCGTGCGTTGGGCGAGCTTCATGTGCAATCCGCCGCTTTGCATCAACGAAGCACAGATTGCCGAAGCGTTCGAAGTCATCGACCGCGGCCTCGACATCACCGACTCGTATTACGAGGGTTGAGCGAGCACGCCGGGCCTCGTGCCCGGCAAGTTTTCCGGCACGGCCTCCAGACGACATCACTCGTCGACGTCGAGACTTTCCGGCAATGCTTGGCTGCGAAGTATTCTGACGACCAGAATCTGGCTGTTTTCAATTCTGAAATAGATTGAGTGAGAGCCAACGACCGCTCGTCGGTATCCTTCTCTGATCTCGTTGACTTGCGAAAAACGCGAAGGGTGGGCGCACATTTGTTCCAGAATTGACCGTAGCAGGTCGCGATAGCGTTCTGATTGAACGGGCCCGAAATGGCGTTCACCGTATTCAGCGATGGCGGTCAAGTCACCCAGAGCGGCCTCGGAAAAGACAAGAACCTTCACGTCGTCACACGTTCACGTGCTGCCGCCCAGACGGCATCTAAATCGACCGGTCGAAACTCCCCCTTTTCGCCCTCGATTAAAGCCGCCCGAAGCGTGTCTAGCTTTTCGGAGCTTTGCCGTTCTTCGACTTGTCGTGCTCGAATCAGGGCGCGAATAACTTCGCTTTCATTGCCGAAGTCGCCAGAACCCAGCTGTTCTTTGATCCAAGCATCTTGTTGAACCGTAAGCGTAATACTCTTTTTGACCATGACCATAACGCCTCCATCTTGCTGAGTAGTATTAAATACTACCAAAGACTGTTTCGCAAGTGGGACAGATGCCTCGAAATCGGCCTGGTCCTAGGATTGGAGGGTTGGATCGGTGAGCGCCCATCCATCAATACCCAAATCAGGGGTTCAGGCACACGCCTTGCGTTTCGCCAGTGATGTCATTGGTTACGATTTGGCATTGATAGCCAGTACGGCATTGCGTGGCATCGGTGCAGGTGGCCACACAAATGCCGGGATCGGTCAAACACACAGATCCAAATGGGCAGCTTCCGTTAAAGAAACACGTTTGGGTACAATACCCATCAGGAAAGCCTGCTTGGTTGATGCAGCGGTCCATAGAGGCGCTGCATTCTGGCAGGCCCATGCTGCATGCACCACCGACTCCTGAAGTGCCGTTAGGGCGCGGGGCACATTCTTTGGTACCGTTGCCGTCATGGTCATAACACCCATATCCGGGGCCGCGACAGTCGTTATCCGCTTGGCAATTTGGGGCACAGAATCTCTCGGCATAACCGGTCATTTTGAAACAATGAGACCCGGTCGCGCAGCCGAAGTCGTTCGTGCAAATATTCGTGCAATACCCTCCGTAAAAATCGACGCTGTTCACACAGATATCGCCGCAACCGGCATTGGTGGTGCACGTGCCGCCGATGGGGGAGATGGGAGTGTTGACGCAGGTGTTGTTTTGGCAGGTATCGCCAGCGTTGCAGGTTCCACACGTTAACATGGCGCCGCAGCCATCCGAGATTTGACCGCAGGTTGCCCCCGCAGCAGCACATGTTGTGGGTACGCAGGTGCAGTCGTTATCGTTTGCCGAGGTGCATCCGGCGGCACAGCATCCATCTGAATTCTGGCAGGTCGTAATCGGCTGATTGATGCACACCACATTGCAGAGGCTGGGCGAGCCTGAAACGTTGTCGACGGTGCACGCGTTGTTGTCTTCGCACGAAGTTGGGCAGTTGCCGTCACAAACTTCACCTGCGACCACAACGCCATCCCCGCACGAGTTAGAGCAGTCGTTGTCGGTGTCCTCGTCACATCCGGTAGGGCAGCAGCCGTCGTCGTTTTTGCATCCAGTGATGCGACTCGACAGGCATTCCAGGCTGCAATTTTGCGCCGAACCCGACTGCACCGTGGTCAAACAGGCATCCGCGGAGTCACAGCTTTCGCAATTGCCGTCGCAGGTCTCTCCATCGTCCACAACGCCATCTCCGCAGGTCATAGAGCAGTCGTTGTCTGTGTCCGAATCACAGGCGGCCGGGCAACATCCGTCATCATCGAGACATGTCTCGACGATCGAGACCGCGCAAGTGGCAGAGCAGGCATCGGCACTGCCCTGAAGTGTCGCGATCGAACATGCGGATGCGTTGGTACACTCGGTTGGGCATGCCCCATCGCCAGTCGCTGCCGAATCACAGGTTTCGTTGGCAGACACAACCCCATCGCCGCAGGTCACGACCACGGGTTCGCTCTTGCCTCCCTTTCCGCCGGGGCTGCCGCATCCGATGGTCATCACCAGAATGAAGAATAGATTTATGAGTTTCATGGGGCATCCGTATGAATGAGAATCCGGTAGATGTTATCACTTCGTATCAAAATTGGACCTGAAACGTCCTGAAATGTCCTGAAGGCGCGCAACATCTTCATTCAGATTCTTTCAGTGGGAATCTCGGCGCGAAATCCCTACGGTCGTTTTTTGGACCTTGAGGAGATACGGATGAAATCATATTTTTTGTTGGCGTGTGTTTTGGCTGTGGGTTGTGGGGATGCTGCGGGCAAGGCCAAAAAGCCGCTGATTGTGGAACCGAATAACACCACTTCAAATAATAATGCTGGGACCAACAACGGTACCACTTCAGCCTGCTGCGCCGGTCTGCAATGCGGAGGTTCAACGACTTGTGAAGACGTGGTCTGCGGAACTTGCGACGAAACATCGATTTGCAATGAGTCGCAGCAGTGCGAGGAATTGCCCGCTGACGGGCCTCGAATCATCGACCTGTCGATTAACACGACTATGGCTACTCCGAGCACGACGCTCACGATTTCGGCCATCGTGACCGACCCAGACGGGATCGATGATTTGATTGGCGGAACGCTTAAGTCTCCGACCGGCGCGTCTTACGGGGCGTTTCAGACTTCGGCGGCCGAGGGGTCGTACGAGCTCATGCTTACGTGGACGCAGCTCAACACGGTTCAGCCCATCCTTTTTGACGCGCCCATTACTCGCGACATTATTGCTGAGTTCTACGATCAGGCAGGGAATAGGGTTCAGAGATCGTTGTCGCTCACGCTCGCTTGCGACGTCGCCAATGGCGCAGCTTGTGAGCCGGGGCAATGTTTCAACCTGAATACGGACAATGACCATTGCGGTTCTTGCGGCAACGCCGTCACCGGCGACGTCTATTGCGATCAGGGGCAACCGGCGTGTTCAGACGGTGACTACTGTAGCGCCACGGAAGTATGTTCTGGGCGTTATGAAGTGAAAGCCTGTGGCGACTGCTCGAATAACTGCGAAGCTAGGGCTGCCCAGTTAGGGTTCACGTTTGAAAACGAAAACGCCTACCTGGGGTGCGCAGAAGATGGAACGCAGTGTGAAGCCAGTGTGATTTCGACCGTCGCCAAGTCATGCATCGCAATATGCGGTGCCGCGACATGTTCGGGAGCGAGCGCGAGTTTTGCGGAATCAGGGGTTTCGGCGTCCTGCGAGACTGATTGGTCGGAGCCGCGTTGGGTTCGAGATTACGGTGCCTTGCAGCTGATCTCTTGCTACTGTCATTTCTGATAGAACCACATCCTCGCGGGCCACGAAATCAGTTGCCGTCAGGTAACGACCCACCACTGCGCATTTTCATGCCGACATAATAAACGATGCCGGCAATCCCAAATCCAACAAACCAAGCGTACGTGTAGATTTGGTCAAAAAACGGCGGAATCACACCGTCGTCGATGGCGCCTGCGACGTGCAAAAAACCTGGCAGGTTGGGCAAAACAGCCAGCACAAACGCGATGACGGCGACCGGGTTAAAACCCGAGCTGTACCAGTAGCGACCTTGTTTTTGAAAGAGGTCGTCGAGGTCAATTCCGTCTTTCGAATCATAAAATAATCGACGATTAGAATCGCGCCAATCGGCCCCAAAAGTGCCGAATATCCGATAAGCCAGGTGAAGATATAGGCGCCGGCTGATTCGATGAGCTTCCACGGCATAATGACCAACCCGATGCCGGCTGTGATGTAGCCACCAAGCTGGAACGAGAGCTTTTCGGGGTTCATGTTCATGATGGCGTTTGCAGGCGACACCACGTTGGCCGCGATGTTGGTCGACAACGTCGCAATCGAAAGCGCAAACAACGACACCAGCACGGTCACCACGGCCATCGGGCCTTCGCTCGCCTCGCCCATGCGGCCCAAGAGGACGGTTGGGTCCCAGATGGTTTCGCCAAATATCACAGGGGTGGCGCTGGTCACGGCTACGCCGATAAATGCAAACAAGGTCATGAAGAGTGGAAGGCCAATCGCCTGGCCCAAAACTTGGTCGCGCTGCGTTTTTGCATAACGCGTAAAGTCCGGAATATTCAGCGAAAGTGTGGCCCAGAATCCGACCATCGCGGTCAGTGACGGGAAAAACACACTTAGGAACTGGCCTTCTTTTTCACCACCGACTGCAAACGCGCTGGGCTGCGACATCATCGTGCCAAAACCATCCGCTTTGACGTAGGCCCACGCCAGCAGCGCAAGCCCCATCACAATGAGGAAAGGCGCCGCGATCGACTCGAGGACACGGATGGTGTCGACGCCTTTTTTAATGATGACGACCTGGATTCCCCAGAAAACCAGAAAGCTCAAGAACTCGCCGAGATTGATGCCAAGGATGGGCAGGTCTGCACCTTCTAGTGCACCGCCAAACAGGATGTTCAAAAGCTGATAAATGGCGAAACCGCCAAACCACGTCTGAATGCCAAACCAGCCGCAGCCTACCAGCGCACGCAAAATCGAAGGGATATGCGCGCCCCAAATGCCAAAACTACCACGAGCTAGGACCGGGAAGGGGATTCCGTATTTTGTGCCCGGATGGCCGTTCAGAATCATCGGAATCAATACGATGACATTGCCGAGCATCACGGTGAAAACGGCTTCAGACCAACTCATGCCGTTCTGGATCAGGCTTGCTGCCAACATGTACGTAGGTACGCAGACGACCATGCCAATCCAAAGGGAGGCCATGTTGAAGACCGACCAGTGGCGCTCTTCGGGCGTTGATGGGCGAAGGTCTTCGTTGATGAGCGTGGGATCAGGATTGGAGAGCATGAGGGCCTTTATAAGTATGCAAAAATATGAAGTTTCGAAGAGGCGGAATATTGCTGACGTGGTGCTGGAAGTCAATTGCGGGGCGGTGAGCACCGGTGAGCAGTGAGCCGTGAGCAGCGAGCGGTTGAATCTCAGGGTCGCAATAATCGCAGAATCACAGTGCCGGGCTGGAGCCCGGCGGACCCGTAGCAGAATCGCGGTGCCGGGCTGGAGCCCGGTGGACCCGTCGCAGAATCACAGTGCCGGGCTGGAGGAGGCTGTCGCAAAAGTAGGTGACGAGCAATCGGTTTTGTGATCCAAATAGATCATGGAAGACTCTAAAAAACCGTCTCGAATCATCGAAGCAAGCCCACAACCTGAGATGTTTT
>Ga0100385_1000710_pt1 | contig 37291 bp, 45 predicted proteins | sample CryGeymeta201509_FD_81543 | JGI IMG/M metagenome (GOLD analysis project Ga0100385, IMG submission 81543) | Groundwater microbial communities from Crystal Geyser aquifers in Utah, USA - Crystal Geyser metaG 2015-09 | ecosystem: Environmental > Aquatic > Deep subsurface > Groundwater | place: USA... | reverse complement strand
TCGCGATGGGCCTGATCGGCTTCGGCAAGGACATCGAGAAGAGCCTGCTCGAAGCGACTTCACCCTTCGTGTTCAGCACCGTCAAGGAACGCAGCATCCTGCGCTTCCTCAAGCTCATCGCGTGCGACAACGGCAAGATCGGCACCTACGCCAAGCTGGTGGACGACCGCAACGAATCGGCGCACCCCAACGGTAACATTTTCTTCAGCACCGAGGCGGCGATCGACATCAAGATCACCGAGATCCTGCGGGTGGTCGCCGAGATACAAACGCATTCGAGGCCGGTCATCGAGCACTGCTACCGCGAGTTCCTGCGCCGGAACCACGACCCCGACGAGCGCGAGTATGCCGACGCCGCCGACCAGATCCGCTAAGTGCTGATTCACGGCAACTATCTCTGGCAGAAGGACATCGAGATTTGCCTCGGCTTCGATGCCGAGTCGTTTGCCGACCGCCCCGAAATCGACGCGATGCGGGAGCTGCATGCGGCCCTCGGGCATAGGAAATTCAACCGCACTCCGCTCCAGCCCCAACGAGGCCAAGCGCTGTCCGATGGGCCGGAAGGTCCGCGAAGTGCCTTGAAGTTTGCTCGTCTGGCGCCGTCCTGACCTGCGCCAGCCGCTACCGGCCCGCTTACCGCGGGCATCTTCAGCCTGCGGATCAGGGTTTACCTTGATATCGTGGACGTCGTGCCAACGTATCGCACAGCGGCGCCCCGGCTCCTGGCCCGGAGCCCACCGTCTTGACACCCGGCGGCATGGTCCTCTCGGGTCAACACCTTTTGCCCGGCGCGGGGCCCGAAGGCGCCGCGCTCGTGCTCGGCCCGCACGGCGTCCTCGTCGCGCTTCCAGTCCTTGCCGTACGGGGGGTGGCGATCAGGTCGTCGAAGGTCTGCCCCGCGTGGCGGTCGTGGGAGAGCGTGCTGCCGTATGCGATGTGGTCGGCGTCGCGCGGCGTGAAGTGCTCGCCGGGGTTCTCGTTGAGCGCCTCGTCGAGCTTGCTGATCGTGTTGTCGAAGTCGCACTCCTCGAGCACGGCGCGCATGTTCGGGCTGAACCCGGCGATTTAGTTGCGCAGGTTCGCAGCGAGGCGAGGCGCGTCGGCCATGCGCTTTTCGAAGTCGTAGCGCGAAGTGTTTCAGAAGGCGAAGCCGGCGATCCTGCGGAGCTGCGGATCGAGGTTTTCCAGCTTCTTGCCCCGCAGCTCGCCTTGCTTCGCCAGCACATTCTCCTTGGTGCCCGCGAGAACGCAATCCAGACGGCGCAACACGGTGAGCGGCAGCGATGATGCGCGTCCTGCGCGGCCGGGAAGTGTGGCCCGCGGCAGCGACCCGCGCGCGCCCGCGGAGCAGCACTTCGAGGGTGCGACGGAAGACGCCGGCTTTCTTTGACACATAAACCTGAAACGACTAGGATGCGCGCCTCATGCCGCGGCCGGATCCTGTCATCGACAGCGTGCGTTTCGCGCGCGAGGGCGGGGTCGTGTCCGGCTCGATCGAGCTTTCGAGGCTCGACCGGCTCGTGGAGCATCTCGAGTCGGGCGCGGGTTTCGCCGAATTCGAGGTTCGCGGCGGCATGGAGGAGGGCAAGGCGCTGCTCACCGTCACCGTGCGTGCGGGGCTGCGGCTGCGCTGCCAGCGATGCCTGGACGGGCTGGATTATCCGCTGGCTGCACGCAGCCGGCTGCTGCTGGTGGAGGATGGCGAGCGGTGGCCGGCGGACGAGAGCACCGAGGAGCGCTACGATGCGATCCCCGCGCAGCGCGAACTGGATCTGGTGACCCTGGTCGAAGACGAGATCCTGCTCGCACTGCCGCTTGCGCCCCGGCACGAGACGTGCGAAGCGCCGGCTCCGGGGCTGAAGGCAGGGGAACCCCGGCCTTTCGCGGGGCTCGCGAAGCTGCTGCGGCCGAATTAGCGGGCCGGAGTACCGAACAATCGACAGGAGATACCTGATGGCAGTCCAGCAGAACAAGAAGTCCCCTTCCAAGCGCGGCATGCACCGTGCCCACGACTTCCTCGCCAAGCCGGCGCTCGCGGTGGAAGCGACGACTGGGGAAGTGCACCTGCGCCACCACATCACGCCGACCGGTTACTATCGCGGCAAGAAGGTCATCCCGGGCAAGGCGGGCTGAGCAGGCCGGCGCCGCACGGGCACGCATGGCCCAGTCTCGGGCAGCTCCTCGAACGAGGCAGTGATGCGATGAGCGTCAGAATCGCGATCGACTGCATGGGCGGGGACCACGGGGTCGAGATCACGCTCGCCGCGGCGAGCAACTTCCTGCGCCGGGATGCGGATGCCTCCGTCATCCTCGTCGGCCGGCGCGAGGCGATCGAGCCGGCCGCCGACCGCATCGGGCTCGCACTCGGCAGCCGCGCGCGGCTGCGCGAGGCAGCCGAGCTGATCGCGATGGACGAGGCGCCCGCCCAGGCACTGCGCGGGAAGAAGGATTCGTCGATGCGCGTCGCGGTCGATCTCGTGAAGAGCGGAGCGGCGCAGGCATGCGTGAGCGCGGGCAACACCGGTGCGCTGATGGCGATCTCGCGCTACGTGCTGAAGATGCTCCCGGGCATCGACCGGCCGGCGATCGCGAGCGTCCTGCCGACCATGCGCGGCCACACCTACGTGCTCGATCTGGGCGCCAACGTCGACTGCGCGCCGGAGCACCTGATCCAGTTCGCGATCATGGGAGCGATGCTGGTCTCCGCGCTGGAACACCGCGAGCGACCGAGCGTCGGCCTGCTCAACATCGGCGAGGAGGCGATCAAGGGCAACGAAGTCGTCAAGCGCGCCGGCGAGCTGCTGCGCGCCTCCGGGCTGAATTTCTACGGCAACGTGGAAGGCGACGACATCTACCGGGGCACGACCGACGTGGTGGTGTGCGACGGCTTCGTCGGCAATGTCGCGCTCAAGACTTCGGAAGGCCTCGCGCAGATGATCGTCACCTTCCTGCGCGAGGAATTCGAGCGCAACTGGCTGACCCGGCTGGGCGCGCTCGCCGCGGCGCCGGCGCTGCGCGGCTTCAAGCGCCGCATCGATCACCGCGCCTACAACGGTGCCAGCCTGCTCGGGCTGCGCGGCGTGGTGGTGAAGAGCCACGGCTCGGCCGACGCCTACGCATTCGAGCAGGCGATCGCGCGCGCCGCAGAGGCGGTGCGCAACGGCCTGCTCGAGCGCATCAGCGCACGGATGAACCAGGCTGCCGCGGCGTGACCGAGCCACGGAACCGGCCATGAAATTCTCCCGGATCGTGGGCATGGGCAGTTGCCTTCCCGGAGCTCCGGTGAGCAACACGGAGCTCATTGCCGCGCGCGGCATCGACAGCAGCGATGCGTGGATCGTGGAGCGCAGCGGGATCCGCAACCGCCACTTCGCCGGCGAGACCCAGACCACGGCCGATCTCGCGTTCGAAGCGAGCCGCGCGGCGATGGCAGATGCGGGCATCGATCCCGGCGCGATCGACCTCATCGTGCTCGCGACTTCGACTCCCGACATGATCTTCCCGAGTACCGCCTGCCTTCTTCAGTCGCGCCTGGGCATTCATGGCGCCGCTGCGTTCGACGTACACGCGGTGTGCTCGGGGTTCGTCTACGCGCTGGCGACCGCGGAGAAATTCATCCGCTCCGGCAGCCACCGCTGCGCGCTGGTGGTGGGCGCCGAGATCTTCTCGCGCATCCTCGACTGGAAGGACCGCTCGACCTGCGTGCTGTTCGGCGATGGTGCCGGCGCGGTGATCCTGCAGGCCGCCGATGCGCCGGGCGTTCTTTCGAGCGCGCTGCACGCCGACGGCAGCTTCGAGCATCTGCTCTCGGTGCCGGGCACCGTATGCGGCGGGCATGTGGTCGGTTCGCCCTATGTGCAGATGGACGGGCCGGCGGTGTTCAAGCTGGCGGTGAAGGTGCTCGGCGATGTCGCGCTCGAGGTGCTCGCCGCCGCCGGAATGGCGCGAACCGAGCTCGACTGGATCGTTCCGCACCAGGCCAACGTGCGCATCCTGCAGGCGACCGCCAAGCGTCTCGGCCTGGGCATGGACAAGGTGATCTCGACGGTGGCCGAGCACGGCAACACCTCGGCGGCCTCGATTCCGCTTGCGCTCGACGCGGCGTGGCGCGACGGCCGCATCGGCGCCGGCGACAGCGTCCTGCTCGAGGCGGTCGGCGGCGGTTTCACCTGGGGTGCCGTGCTGCTGAGACTCTGAATGCATCGGCCGTCATGACTTTCGCATTTGTATTTCCGGGACAGGGCTCCCAGTCGATCGGGATGATGTCCGCATACGGGGATGCGCCGGTGCTCCGTTCGACCTTCGAGGAAGCCTCCGAAGCGCTCGGTCGCGACCTGTGGGGGCTCGCCGCCGAGGGCCCGCACGAGCTGCTGAACCAGACGGTGAACACCCAGCCCCTGATGCTCGCGGCCGACGTCGCGGTGTGGCGGCTGTGGCGCAGTCGGGGCGGTGCGGCCCCGGCGCTGGTGGCGGGACACAGCCTCGGCGAGTTTGCCGCGCTGGTGGCGGCGGAGGCGATCGGCTTCGGCGATGCCGTCCGGCTCGTCGAACTGCGCTCGCGTGCGATGCAGGAGGCGGTACCCGAAGGCATCGGAGCGATGGCCGCGATTCTGGGACTGGACGACGAGGCAGTCCGTGCCGCGTGCGCCGCGGCCGCGCAGGGCGAAGTCGTCGAAGCGGTGAACTTCAATGCGCCGGGCCAGACGGTGATTGCGGGCCATGCGGCGGCGGTGGCGCGCGCGGCGGAGGCGGCGAAGGCGCGCGGCGCGAAGCGTGCGGTGATGCTGCCGGTGAGCGCGCCCTTCCATTGTTCCCTGATGCGTCCGGTCGGCGAGCGGCTCGCGCAGCGGCTCGCGGGACTGAAGCTCTGCGCGCCGCGCATTCCGGTCGTGCAGAACGCGGACGCCGCCGTGTGGGAGGATCCCAGCCGCATCGCCGATGCGCTGGTGCGCCAGGCGCATTCTCCGGTGCGCTGGGTGGAGACGATCCGCCTCATGGCGCGGGAAGGCGTTTCGCATGTCTATGAGTGCGGCCCCGGCAAGGTGCTCGCGCCGCTCGTCCGGCGCATCGACCCGGCGCTCGCCGGAGTCGCGCTGTGCGACGCGGCATCGCTCGACCGCGCGCTCGCGGAGCTTGCAGGCGCATGAGCGCGCAATGCGAACTTTCGGGGAAGGCTGCCCTGGTGACGGGGGCGAGCCGCGGCATCGGGCGTGCGATCGCGCAGGAACTCGCGCGCCGCGGCGCCGCCGTCACCGGAACCGCGACCACCGAAGCGGGCGCGGACGGCATCCGCGAGATGCTGGAAGCGTATTCCGGCGCCGGCGCGGTGCTCGATGTGCGCGATGCGGCCGCAGGCGATGCGCTCGTCGCCGCCATCGAGAAGCGTGCCGGCGCGGTCACCATCCTGGTCAATAACGCCGGCGTCACTCGCGACGGCCTTGTGCTGCGCATGAAGGACGAGGACTGGGCGGCTGTGCTGGATACGGATCTGAGCGCCGTGTTCCGGCTGTGCCGGGCGGTCCTGCGCGGGATGATCCGGGCGCGCGCCGGGCGCATCATCAACATCACCTCGGTGGTTGCGGCCAGCGGCAATGCGGGCCAGGCGAACTACGCCGCGGCGAAGGCGGGCGTCGAGGGGCTCACGCGCAGCCTTGCGCGCGAGGTGGGCTCGCGCTCGATCACGGTGAATTGCGTCGCGCCCGGCTTCGTCGATACCGACATGACGCGCGTGCTCGCGCCGGCGCAGCGCGAGGCGCTGCTGCGCGAAATCCCGCTCGGCCGGATGGCGCAGCCGGAGGAGATCGCCGCGGCCGTGGCCTTCCTCGCATCGCCCCCAGCCGCCTACATCACCGGAGCGACGATCCACGTCAATGGCGGTTTGCGCATGCAATGACGCCGGCGGGCCGTTGGCGCGCAGCGTTCTGTTAAACTACCGCCGCTTTTTCGCGTCCCACGCGATCCACAGGAAGGAGGCAACATGGAGAGTATCGAACAAAAGGTCAAGAAGATCGTCGCGGAACAGCTCGGCGTCAAAGAGGCCGAGGTCAAGAACGAGTCCTCGTTCGTGGATGACCTGGGCGCCGATTCGCTGGATACCGTCGAACTGGTGATGGCGCTCGAAGAGGAATTCGAGTGCGAGATCCCCGACGAGGAAGCGGAGAAGATCACCACCGTCCAGCAGGCCGTGGACTACGTCGCCGCGCACGTCAAGCAGTAACGGTCTTTCCGCTCCGGAGCCGAGATTGTCTCACCGCAAGGTCGTCGTGACGGGGATCGGGATCGTCTCCCCGGTCGGCAACGGCGTGACGCAGGCGTGGGAGAACATCCTCGCCGGCCGCTCGGGGATCGGGCCGATCACGCGTTTCGACGCGAGCGCGTTTCCGGCGCGCATCGCCGGTGAGGTGAAGGGCTTCGATCCGACCGCCTACCTCTCGGCGAAGGACGCGCGGCGCATGGACAGCTTCATTCATTTCGGCATCGCCGCCGGGATCGACGCCTTCAGGGATTCCGGCCTCGAGGTCACCGAGGCGAACGCCGCGCGCATGGGCGTGAACGTGGGCTCGGGCATCGGCGGCCTGCCGATGATCGAGGACACCCACTCCGAATATCTCAAGAGCGGGCCGCGGCGCATCTCGCCGTTCTTCATCCCCGGCACGATCATCAACATGATTTCCGGGAACCTCTCCATCCTGCTCGGCCTCAAGGGCCCGAACCTGGCGATGGTGACCGCCTGCTCCACCGGCACCCACTGCATCGGCGAGTCGGCGCGGCTGATCGAGTACGGCGATGCCGACGTGATGATCGCGGGAGGCTCGGAGGCGACGACCACTGCGCTGTCGGTCGGCGGATTCTCCTCCGCCAAGGCGCTCTCGACACGCAACGACGACCCCGCCGGCGCCTCGCGCCCGTGGGACCGCGACCGCGACGGCTTCGTGCTCGGCGAGGGCGCGGGCGTTCTCGTGCTCGAGGAGTTCGAACATGCGCGCGCGCGGGGAGCACGGATCTACGCGGAGCTGGCCGGCTACGGCATGAGCGGGGATGCGCACCACATCACGGCGCCGTGCGAGGACGGTGAAGGTGCGGCGCGCTGCATGGTGAATGCGCTGCGCAATTCGCAGTCTGCGCTCGCGGACGTCGACTACATCAACGCCCACGGCACCTCGACGCCGCTGGGCGATCTCGCCGAGACCATCGCGGTGAAGCGCTGTTTCGAGGATCACGCGAAGCGCCTGGTGATGAGCTCGACGAAGTCGATGACCGGCCACCTGCTCGGGGCGGCCGGCGGCGTCGAAGCGGTATTCACCGCGCTTGCGGTGCGCGACCAGATCGCGCCGCCAACCATCAATCTCGTCCATCCGGACGAGCGCTGCGATCTGGACTACGCCGCGAATGCCGCCCGCCCGATGAAGATCGGGGTCGCGCTGTCGAACTCCTTCGGCTTCGGCGGCACCAACGGCACTCTCGTTTTTCGGCGCATCTGAGGACGGCGGCCGTGGGGCGGACGGTGCCGCTTCGCCGCTCCCCATCGCTGGGCCTGTACCTTCTCGCGCTGCATCTCGTCGCGGGCGCGAGCGTGACGATAGCGGAGCTGCGGTTGCCGGTGCGCGTGCTGCTCGCGCTCGCGGTGGCGGCGGCGGCCTCGCGCGGCCTGATGCTCTGGCGGCGCCGGGGCGCGCTCGGTGTCGAGGCCCTGCGCCTGCTCGATGACGGCAGCCTGTGGCTGCGGGATTCGGCGGGCAACGAAATCGGCGCGCGGGTTCTGCCGGCGACCCGCGTGTTTCCGCGGGCGGCGGTGATCCTCGCGCGCCCTCAGGCGGGCGGGCGCACGCGCGCAATCGCCGTTGTTTCCGATTCGTGCGAGGCGGACGATTTCAGGACGCTGAAGACCTGGCTGCGCTGGCGCGCCGAAAAGGCGGCCGCGGGCTGAGCGGATTGCGCAGCACGGTCTTGCGTGCGATCGCGGCGGTTTCCGGGTAGTCGCGGCTGAAATGCAGCCCGCGGCTCTCGTGCCGCTTCATCGCGCAGCGGACGATGAGGTCGGCGGTGAGCACGAGGTTACGCAGCTCGACGAGATCGTTGCTTACGCGGAAATTCGAGTAGTACTCGTCGATTTCGTGCCGCAGCAGACGGATTCGGTGCATGGCGCGCTGGAGCCGCCGGTTGGTGCGCACGATGCCGACGTAGTCCCACATGAAGCGCCGTAGTTCCTCCCAGTTGTGCGAGATCACGATCTGCTCGTCCGCGTCGCTCACTCGGCTCTCGTCCCACTGCGGCAGCGGCGGTGCGTCCTTCTTCGGCGCCGCCGCGATGTGCCTTGCCGCGGCCTCTCCGAACACCAGGCATTCGAGCAGCGAGTTGCTGGCGAGCCGGTTGGCGCCGTGCAGGCCGGTGCACGCGGTTTCGCCGACCACATACAGTCCTTCGACGTTGCTGCGAGCGTCGAGATCGGTGAGTACCCCGCCGCAGGCGTAGTGCGCGGCAGGCACGACCGGAATGGGCTCGCGGGTCATGTCGATGCCGAACGACAGGCAGCGCTTGTGGATGTTGGGAAAGTGCTCCTCGACGAAACCGGCGGGCTTGTGGGTGATGTCGAGGAACACGCAGTCGAGTCCGCGTTTCTTCATTTCGAAGTCGATCGCGCGGGCGACGATGTCGCGCGGCGCGAGTTCGGCGCGTGCATCGTGCTCGGGCATGAAGCGCGTGCCGTCCGGCAACCTGAGCAGGCCGCCTTCGCCCCGAACCGCTTCGCTGATCAGGAACGAGCCGGCCCGGGGGTGGTAGAGGCAGGTCGGATGGAACTGGATGAATTCCATGTTGGCCACGTGGGCGCCGGCGCGCCAGGCCATCGCGATGCCGTCCCCGGTGGCGGTGTCCGGATTGGTCGTGTACAGATAGACCTTGCCCACGCCGCCGGTGGCGAGCACCGTGTGCGGCGCGCTGAAGCTGCGCACGCGGTCCTGCACCGTATCGAGCACGTAGGCGCCGGCGCAGCCCAGCTCGGGCCGCCCGAGCTTGGCGCCCGTCACCAGATCGATCGCGACGTGGTTCTCGAAGATCGAGATGTCGGGATGGGCCCGCACCTTCGCGGCCAGCGTCTGCTGCACCTCGTTGCCGGTGGCGTCGGTGGAATGGATGATCCGCCGGTGGCTGTGGCCGCCTTCACGGGTGAGGTGATAGCCCAGCGTGGTGTGCTCGTCGCGCGTGAAGCGCACGCCCTGCGCGATGAGCCAGCGGATCGCGGCATTGCCGTGCTCGACGGTGAAGCGCGTGGCGGCGGGATCGCACAGGCCGGCCCCGGCAATCAGCGTATCGCGGATATGCTCTTCGACCGAATCATCGGTATCGAGCACCGCCGCGATCCCTCCCTGGGCGCGCGCGGAGGCCGAGTCTTCCAGCCGCCGCTTCGTCACCAGGGCGACGCGGAAACGGTCCGCGAGCCGCAGCGCCACCGACTGCCCCGCCAGTCCGCTGCCGATCACGACCACGTCGAACGAGAGCACCGCCAACCCCTTCCATCGAAAACCCGCGTGGAATATAGCACGAAGGGGATGCCCTTCGAGCCCGCCGCGAAGGCGTGCGCCGCGCGCCGATGCATTAACCCTGGAGCGATATGAACTATTCGCGGGATGCCCGGTCTGTGCAGGTGTTGGCCGGTCACTGCAGGGCTTCGGCGGGTGGCTCGGGTATACTTCGCGCTGCCCATCAGGGGGCAACACAATAACCACACATGGCAGACCGCGAAGCAGACCAGGCACTGGTCGAGCGCGCGCAACGAGGTGACAAGAAGGCTTTCGGTCTTCTCGTCGGCAAGTATCAGCGGAAGCTGGCTCGCCTGCTCTCGCGCCTCATCCGTGATCCGGCCGAGGTCGAAGACGTGACTCAGGAGGCCTTCATCAAGGCTTATCGGGCATTGCCGAGCTTCCGCGGCGACAGCGCGTTCTACACTTGGCTCTACAGGATCGGCGTGAACACCGCCAAGAACTACCTGGTATCGCAAAACCGGCGTGCGCCGACATCGACCGCTTTCGACGCGGACGAGGCGGAGAACTTCGAGGAAGGCGATCAGCTCCGGGACATCAACACGCCGGAGAACATGCTGCTGTCGAAGCAGATGGGCAACACGGTCAATGCGGCGATGGAAGTCCTGCCCGAGGATCTGCGCACCGCGATCGTCCTGCGTGAAATCGAGGGTCTGAGTTATGAGGAAATCGCGAAGATCATGGACTGCCCGATCGGCACCGTGCGCTCCAGGATCTTTCGCGCCCGCGAAGCGGTGGCCGAGAAACTGCGGCCGCTGCTGGACATTGCTCCGGACAAGAGGTGGTAGGCCATGAAGCCTGAAGTATCGGCGCTGATGGACGAGGAGCTCGACGAGGCGGCGCAGGCGCAGGCGATCGGCGCGCTGTGCCGCGACCCCATCCTGCGACAGGAATGGGAAACGTACTGCGCGATCGGAGATGCGCTGCGCGGCCTCGACCCGCTGCCGGCCGATTTCACGCGCAGGGTGATGGATCGTCTGGCCGGCGAGCCAATGATCGTCGCCGCGCCCCTGCGGCGACGATCCGCATTGCGGCACCCGCTGCTGACCGCGGCGGCATCGGTCGCCGGGGTGGCCCTGGTCGGCTGGTTCGCGGTCGGCGTGTCGCAGAACGAGCCGTCGCAGCCGGCGGTCGCGGTCGCGCCGATGGTGGCGCCGGTCGCGGTCGCGCAACCCGTCGTGCCGGTCGCCGTCGTGAAGTCCGCCGTAGCGCCGCCGGCAAGCGAGCCGGTGCAGGCGTCCGCGGGCACGGAGAAGATGCCGCCGAACCGGCTCGCTTACTTGTTCGCCCATCAGGGCTACTCGCCCAACTTCCAGGGTATCGCGCAATATCTGCGCGTGGTTTCGGAGACGGGCGCCGCGAAATGAGAGGGACGGTGGCGCTGATCGCCGCTTGCGGCACCATCGCGTTTTCCGCACAGGCCGAGCCGGCCGCCGATGCCTTCGCATGGCTGGAACGGATCGCTTCGGCCGCGCAGAAACTCAACTACATCGGAACCTTCACCTATCAGCGGGGTGCGAATTCCGAGACCTCGCGCATCGCTCATTATTACGACGGCCATATCGAGCGCGAGAAGCTGGAAGTGCTGGACGGCAGTCCGCGCGAACTCGTCCGCGTGGATGACGAAGTCAAGTGCTATCTCCCGGCCGAGCGCATGGTGCTGATCCAGCATCAGGCGCGGCGGGCATTCCCCGCGCTTCCCCGCGAGGCGATGGATCGGGTGACGCGCAACTACCGCGTGAAGGCGAGCGCCGCCGACCGCGTCGCCGGACGCGATGCGCTGGTGCTGGTGATGGAGCCCAGGGACCGGATGCGGTTCGGATACCGGCTGTGGGCCGAGCGCGCGAGCGGCCTGCTGCTCAAGCTGCGTACCGTGGACGAGAACGGCGGAGTCGTGGAGCAGTTCGGCTTCACCGAAGTTCAGGTCGGCGTACCGATCCCCCCGGAGGCGCTGACCTCGCGCTTCGCCGATCAGACTGCGAACTGGCAGGTCTACAACACCCGGGCGGTGGAGAGAATCGGCACGGACGATCGCTGGGCGTTCCGCTTCCTGCCGCCCGGATTCGCCCGCAGCGCCGGGGTGAAACTGCGCCTGCGCGACGATGACCGCGAGGCGATGCACTACGTGTTCACGGACGGGATGGCGGCGATCTCGGTTTTCATCGAGGTCGCGCCCGCGCGCGGCGAGCGCCCGCGCGAGGGATTCGACCGCTCGGGCGGCGTTCAGGCCTATCAGCGCGTCCTCGGGGATCATGTCGTGACGGTCGTCGGAGAGGTTCCGGGACGGGCCCTCAAGGGCGTCGCCGACGGTCTCGCACCGAGGTAGGCGCGCGTGCGGGCAGAGGGTCGCGTCGATAGGATCGAGGGCGGGCTGGCGGTGGTCACGCTGACCGGCACCGGAGGCGGCTGCGGGCGCTGCGCGCAGCCGGGAGGCTGCGGCTCGGAGCTGCTCACGCAGGCGTTCGGCCGGCGCTGCACGCGTTTTCGCGTGCCCGACACCATCGGTGCGCGACCGGGTGAGAGCGTCGTCCTGGAACTTCCGGAGTCGTCGGTCACGCGTGCTGCGGGCGTGGTCTATCTGATGCCGGTCGTGTTCGTGATCCTGGGCGCCGCGCTCGGTGTCGCCGCAGGCGGAACGGACGCGGGTGCGGCTGCGGGTGCGGCTGCGGGGCTCGCCGCGTCGCTAGCCGGAGTACTGGCGTTTCACCGGATGGCTTCGTCCGATCCGAGATACCGGCCGGTGTTGTGCCGGCCGGACATCCATTGAGGTACTTTCAACGTGAGGTCGTCATGAAATCGTATTTCCGCATCCTGCTCGTCTCGCTGGCCGTATTCTTCGGAGCCACGCAGGCCGGCGCCCGCGAGCTTCCGGATTTCACCGAACTGGCCGAGAAGCAGGGGCCGACCGTGGTCAATATCAGCACCGTGCAGACCGTGCGCAACCGCGGGGCGTTTCCGCAGATTCCGGACCTCGACGAGAACGACCCGATGTTCGAGTTCTTCCGACGCTTCATCCCGCGCCAGCCCGGTGTGCCGAAGGAATTCCAGAGCCGCTCGCTGGGATCCGGCTTCATCGTCAGCGGCGACGGCTACATCCTCACCAACGCCCACGTGGTCGATGGGGCCGAGGAGATCCTCGTCAAGCTGAACGACAAGCGTGAATTCAAGGCGAAGGTGATCGGCACCGACAAGCGCACCGACGTGGCGCTCATCAAGATCCCCGTCACCGGACTGCCGGCGGCCCGGCTCGGAGATCCGGGCAAGCTCCGGGTCGGGGAATGGGTGGTCGCGATTGGCTCGCCGTTCGGCTTCGACAACACCGTGACGGCGGGGATCGTCAGCGCCAAGGGACGCAGCCTGCCTCAGGAGAACTATGTCCCGTTCATACAGACCGACGCGGCGGTGAATCCGGGCAACTCGGGCGGGCCGCTGTTCAACCTGAAGGGCGAGGTGGTCGGAATCAACTCGCAGATCTACAGCCGTACCGGTGGGTTCATGGGGCTGTCCTTCGCGATCCCGATCGACGTCGCGATGGAAGTGCAGTCGCAGCTTCGCGCCAGCGGCCGGGTGAGCCGGGGGCGGATCGGGGTGGTGATCCAGGAGCTGACCAGAGAGCTGGCCGACTCGTTCGGATTGCAGAAGAACGCCGGCGCACTGGTGAATTCGGTCGAGAAGGGCGGTCCCGCGGACAAGGCCGGGATCGAGGCCGGCGACGTCATCCTCAAGTTCGACGGCAAGCCGGTCGCGGCATCGAGCGACCTGCCGCGCATGGTCGGAGGGACGCGGCCCAGCTCGAAGGCGATCGTCCAGCTCTGGCGCAAGGGTGCGACGCGCGATGTCACGGTCACCGTGGGCGAGATCCCGGACGACAAGATCGCAGCCCGCGGCACGAAGAAGCCGAAGGCCGCAGCCGCAGCCAACCGCTACGGCCTGGTGCTCGCCGACCTGAACGCCGATCAGCGCAAGGAGCTCGGCATCGAGGGCGGCGTGCTGGTGGAAGACGTGCAGAACGGTAACCGTGCTTCGGACATCCGGCCGGGAGACATCCTGCTGGCCCTGATCGTCAAGGGCAACAGCACGACGATCCGCTCCGTCGAGCAGTTCAACCGGACGATCGGCCAGCTCGACAAGGCGGTCGCGGTGACGGTGCTGATCCGCCGCGGGGAAAACCAGACCTTCGTCACGCTGAAGAATGCGGGCTGAGCCGGCCGCAGGGCCGGTGCTGACGCTGTACGGACGCGCGGGCTGCCACCTCTGCGAAGTCATGCAATCCGCATTGCAGGGGCTGCGCAGCCGCTCCGCGTTCGAGCTGCGGCTGGTCGACGTCGATGACGATCTCGAACTCGCGCGACGCTATGGCGCTCTGGTGCCGGTGCTCGAGGCCGGCGGCCGGGAGCTCTGCCACTACGTTCTCGACGAAGCTGCGGTTTCAGCCTACCTGGCTCGGATCGGCTAGAATTGCGGCCCGTTTCAGTCCGCCGCGGCCACGCGCGAGCGCGCTCCCGCATCCCGTATCCGATTGATGCAGCATATCCGCAACTTCTCGATCATCGCCCATATCGACCACGGCAAATCGACGCTGGCTGATCGCATCATCCAGCGCTGCGGAGCGCTCTCCGAGCGGGAGATGGAGGCCCAGGTGCTCGACTCGATGGACCTCGAGCGCGAGCGCGGCATCACCATCAAGGCGCAGACGGCCGCGCTGGCCTACCGCGCGCGCGACGGCGAGCTCTACCGGCTCAACCTGATCGACACGCCGGGGCACGTCGACTTCTCCTACGAGGTGTCCCGTTCGCTCGCCGCGTGCGAGGGCGCGCTCCTGGTCGTGGATGCCTCGCAGGGGGTGGAGGCGCAGACCGTCGCCAACTGCTACACGGCGATCGAGCAGGGGGTCGAGGTCGTCCCCGTGCTCAACAAGATCGACCTGCCGCAGGCGCGCCCCGAAGAGGTCATCGCCGAGATCGAGGATGTCATTGGCATTCCCGCGCACGAGGCGGTGCGCGCGAGCGCGAAGACCGGGGAGGGTGTCGAGGACGTGCTCGAGGCGGTCATCGCGCGCATTCCCCCGCCGGCGGGGGACCCCGGGGCGCCGCTCAAGGCGCTCGTCATCGATTCGTGGTTCGACAACTATGTCGGCGTCGTGATGCTCGTGCGGGTGCGCGAGGGCGCCCTGCGGCCGAGGGACCGCATCGTGCTGATGTCGAGCGGCGCGACCCATACGTGCGAACAGGTCGGTGTCTTCACGCCGAAGTCGCAGCCGCGGGAGCGGCTCGCGGCCGGTGAAGTCGGGTTCGTGGTCGCCGGGATCCGCGAGCTGACCGCCGCGCGCGTTGGAGACACCCTGACGCGGGCCGATCGGCCGGCTGCGGAGCCGCTGCCCGGTTTCAAGGAGATCAAGCCGCAGGTCTTCGCCGGGCTCTACCCGGTCGAGGCGAACCAGTACAACGCCCTGCGCGAGGCGCTCGAGAAGCTGCGGCTGAACGATGCCTCGCTGCATTTCGAACCCGAAGTCTCGGACGCGCTCGGATTCGGATTCCGCTGCGGGTTTCTCGGCCTGCTGCACATGGAGATCGTCCAGGAGCGGCTCGAGCGCGAATATGACGTCGAGCTGATCACCACCGCTCCGACCGTGGTCTACCAGGTCGCGCTGCGCGACGGCTCCGAGCAGATGGTGGAGAACCCGGCCAGGATGCCGGATCCGTCCCGGATCGCGGAGATCCGCGAGCCCATCCTGACCGTGATCCTGTTCGTGCCGCAGGAATATGTCGGCAACATCATGACCCTATGCACCCAGAAGCGCGGGATGCAGCTCAACATGCAGTACCATGGCCGCCACGTGATGCTCACCTGGGAGCTGCCGCTGGCGGAGGTGGTGCTCGACTTCTTCGACAAGCTCAAGTCGGCCTCGCGCGGCTACGCTTCGCTCGATTACGATTTCAAGGAATACCGCGCCGCCGACGTCATTCGGCTCGATGTGCTCATCAACGGCGACAAGGTCGATGCGCTTTCGATGATCACGCACCGTGCCGGCGTGCAGGCACGCGCAAGGGATCTCGTGACCCGGATGCGCGGACTGATTCCCCGCCAGATGTTCGATGTCGCGATCCAGGCCGCGATCGGCTCGCAGATCATCGCCCGCGAGACAGTCAAGGCGCTGCGCAAGAACGTGCTGGCCAAGTGCTACGGCGGCGACGTCACGCGCAAGAAGAAGCTGCTGGAGAAGCAGAAGGCGGGCAAGAAGCGCATGAAGCAGGTGGGCAGCGTCGAGATTCCGCAGGAAGCCTTCCTCGCGGTGCTGCGGGTGGAGAACAAGTAGGCGCGCGCCGGCGGCGCTCGAGATGCGGCCGGTAACCGGGAGGATGCAACGTTGAATTTCGCCCTGATTCTTTTCCTGCTGACCGTGGTTACCGGGGCGGCCTGGTTCGCTGACCGGCTGGTGCTGCGGCGGCGCCGCGAAGCGCACGGGCGCGACCCGTGGTGGGTCGAGTACGGGGCGAGCTTCTTCCCGGTCTTCCTGGCGGTGTTCCTGCTGCGCTCCTTCCTGGTCGAGCCGTTCAAGATTCCCTCGGGGTCGATGATCCCGACGCTGCTGGTGGGAGACTTCATCCTCGTCAACAAGTATGCCTACGGAATCCGGCTGCCGATCGTGAACGTGAAGATCATCGAGGTCGGCGCACCGAAGCGCGGCGACGTGATGGTGTTCCGCTATCCCGAGGATCCTTCCCTCGACTACATCAAGCGCGTGGTCGGACTGCCGGGGGATCGCGTGGAGGTGCGCAACAAGCGGATCACCATCAACGGAACCGAAATCCCGGCACGCCCAGACGGCGAATACCTGCACAAGGACCGGATGTACTACACGCCGAAGTTCGCGGAGACGCTCGGCACCGTCGAGCACGCCATCCTGATCGAGCCCGAGGCGCCCCCGTTCGTCAGCCACGTGACCCCATTCCCATTTCAGGACCGCTGCCTCTACAATAACGAAGGCGTGAGCTGCGAGGTGCCGCCCGGTCATTATTTCATGATGGGCGACAACCGGGACGCGAGCAGTGACAGCCGCGTATGGGGGTTCGTGCCGGAAGCCAACATCGTCGGGCGCGCGTTCCTGATCTGGTTCAACTTCGGCGATCTCGGGCGGGTCGGATTTTTCAAGTGAGGACAAGGACGTGAAAACACAGCGTGGTCTCAGCCTCATCGGACTCATCCTCATCGGCGCGCTGGTCGCGGCGGCGGCGATGGTGCTCATCAAGGTCGCGCCGGCGGTGATCGAGTACTACACGATCCTGAAGAACGTGAAGGCCGTCGTCCAGAGCGGAGAGACGCAGGGGACGGTCGCCGACATCCGCAAGGCCTACGATCGGCGCGCGACAGTCGACGACATCACGAGCGTGGGCGCACAGGATCTCGACATCGGCAAGTCGGGCGGGCAGGTGGTGATCTCTTTCGCCTACGCGAAGAAGATTCCGTTGTTTGGCAACGTCAGCATCTGCCTCGACTTCGAGGGCAGCAGCGGACCGGGCGGCGGCCGCTAGAATCCATAGCCTGGCGCAAATGAATCGCGAGGCGCTCGAACAGGCACTCGGCTACCGTTTCGCGAACGCCGGCCTGATCGAACAGGCGCTCACGCACCGCAGCTTCGATGCCGCCCACAACGAGCGGCTCGAATTTCTCGGCGACAGTGTGCTGAACTGCGCCATCTCGCGCCTGCTCTACGCGCGTTATGGCTCGCTGCGCGAAGGTGAGTTGTCGCGGCTGCGCGCCAACCTGGTCAGGCAGGAGACGCTGCACCGGATCGCGGGCGAACTGGGGCTGGGCGAGCACCTGCGTCTGGGCGAGGGCGAACTGAAGAGCGGCGGCGTGCGCAAGCCCTCGATTCTCGGCGACGCCATGGAAGCGGTCCTGGGCGCGGTGTTCCTGGACGGCGGCTTCACGGCGGCTGCCGCCGCGATCGAGCGGCTCTATGTCCCGGTGCTCGCGCAACTCGATCCGACGCGTCCGGCCAAGGATCCGAAGACCAGTCTGCAGGAGCTGCTTCAGGCCAGGCGTCATGCCCTGCCGAGATACGTTCTTCGCGCGACCCGCGGCGAGGCGCACGCGCAGCGCTTCGAGATCGAGTGTGCGGTTCCGGAGCTGGGCATCGCCACGCTCGGTATCGGGGCGAGCCGCCGTGCGGCCGAACAGGACGCGGCCCGCCGCGCGCTCGATCTCCTCGGCGGGCTGTGAGCATGGGTGGACATCGCGCGGGTTCCATCGCCGTCGTCGGGCGCCCCAACGTCGGCAAGTCGACCCTGCTCAACCGCTTGGTGCGGGAGCGGATCAGCATCACCTCGGCCAAGCCTCAGACCACGCGGCACGCGATCCGCGGCGTGCTGAGCACAGAGGATTGCCAGTACGTGTTCATCGACACGCCCGGTTTCCAGCGGCAGAACCGCGGCGCGCTCAACCGGATCATGAACCGGAGCATCGCGGATTCGGTTGCCGGGGTCGATCTGGTTTTCCTGGTGGTCGAGGCGGGCCGATTCGGGGCGCAGGATGCCGCCGTGCTCGAGCGACTGACCGGCGAAACGCCGGTGATCCTGGTCGTGAACAAGATCGACCGGGTGCGGCCGCGCGAGAATCTGTTGCCCTTTCTCGACACCGTGTCCCGGCAGGGGCGATTCGCCGAGATCGTTCCCGTGTGTGCGGCGACCGGCGAGAACCTCGATGAACTGCTGCGCGCGGCGGCGGCCCATCTGCCGGAAGGCGATTGCCTGCTGCCCGAGGACACGCTGACCGACCGCAGCGAGCGATTCCTCGCTGCGGAGTTCATTCGCGAGAAGCTGTTCCGGCGCCTGGGCGACGAACTTCCCTACGGCCTGACCGTGACGATCGAGCGCTTCGAGGAGAAGGAGAGGCTGCGCCGCATCGCCGCCGCGATCATCGTCGAGAAACCCGGCCACAAGCCGATCGTCATCGGGCGCGGCGGCGCGGCTCTCAAGCAGGTCGCGACGGAGGCGCGCGCCGACATGGAACGGCTGTTCGGAACGAAGGTGTTCCTGGAGGTCTGGGTGAAGGTGCGCGGCGGCTGGAGCGAGGACGAGCGCGCGCTGAAGGCGTTCGGGTACTGACCGGTGGGCGCGATCCGCAGCCGCGTCGAGGGGCAGGAGTCGTTCGTGCTCCAGCTCCATCCCTTCCGCGAAACCAGTCTGGTGGCGGAGGTCTTCAGCCGCACCCATGGCCGGCTGGCGCTGGTCGCCCGGGGTGCGCGAAGGCCGCATTCCGCCCTGCGCGGGCTGCTCATGGAGTTCCGGCCGCTCGCGCTGTCCTGGTTCGGAGCCGGAGAGGTCAAGACGCTCGCAAGAGCGGAGTGGATGGGCGGACACGCGCCGCTTGCCGGCCGCGGGCTTCTTTTCGGCTACTATCTCAACGAACTGCTGCTGCGGCTGATGCCACGCGAGGCGCCTCATCCGGAACTGTTCGACCACTATGCGCACGCGCTCGACGAACTTGCCCGGAGCGGTGCGGCGGAAGGTGCGTTGCGGCGCTTCGAGCTGCGGATGCTGCGCTCGCTCGGCTGGGGGTTGACGCTCGACCGCGAGGCACTCACCGAAGAGGCGGTGCGCCCGCGCTGCGAGTATGCGTTCGTGATCGAGCGCGGCGTGGTCCCGCTTGCCGGAGCCGGGGCGGGCGCGGCGGCGGTCTCGGGCGAGGCGTTGCTGGCGATGGCACGCGAGGATTTCAGCGATCCGCGGACGCTTTCGGAGGGCAAGGCGCTGATGCGGCAGGTGCTCGGCCACTATCTCGGCGAGCGGCCGCTCAACACCCGCCGCGTGTTCATGGAACTGAGCGAACTGTGATTCCGCGATGATCGAGCTGGGCGTCAACATCGACCATGTGGCCACGCTGCGCCAGGTGCGCGGCACGACCTATCCGGATCCGGTGCGCGCCGCGCTGCTGGCCGAGCAGGCCGGCGCGGACGCCGTCACGCTGCACCTGCGTGAAGACCGCCGCCACATCCAGGATCGCGACGTGGAGCAGTTGCGCAGCCGGCTGACGACCCGCATGAACCTGGAATCCGCGATCACCGCGGAGATGATCGCGATTGCGCTGCGCATCCGGCCGCAGGACGTCTGCCTGGTGCCTGAGAAGCGCCAGGAACTGACCACCGAGGGCGGGCTGGATGTCGCCGGCAGCCTCGCGCAGGTGAGCGAGGCGGTGCGCGCACTTTCGCAGGCGGGCATCCGCGTGTCGCTGTTCATCGATCCCGAGCGCAGGCAGATCGATGCCGCGGCTGCGTGCGGCGCACCGGTGGTCGAGCTGCATACCGGCTGCTACGCCGATGCGTCCACGGAGCAGGCGCGGGCCGGCGAACTCGCGCGCCTGAAGGATGCGGCGCGCGCGGCCGTCGCGCGCGGCCTGCGCGTCAATGCCGGCCACGGGCTGCACTACGACAACGTCGGTCCGGTCGCGGCGATCCGGGAAATCGGCGAGCTCAACATCGGGCACGCCATCGTCGCCGAGGCATTGTTCTCCGGTTGGGAAAACGCGGTGCGGCGCATGAAACGCCTGATGGTCGAGGTGCGGTGATCACCGGCATCGGCACCGACCTCGTGAGCATCGAGCGCATGCGCGGGCTCGTGGCGCGCCACGGTGCGCGCGCCGCTTCCCGCATCCTCGCTGCGCAGGAGATGGCGGGCTACGCGAGCGCGGCCGATCCGGCGTCGTTTCTCGCAAAGCGTTTCGCGGCCAAGGAGGCCTTCGCCAAAGCGACGGGAAGCGGTGTGCGTGCGCCGGTCACGCTGCGCGAGGTGGCGGTCGAGCACGATGCGCTCGGCAGGCCTTCACTCGCCTTCTCGGGAGCCTTGCACGTGAGCATGCAGGCGCGCGGCCTGACGGCGCATCTGAGCCTTTCCGACGAGGCCGGCCTGGCGCTCGCCTTCGTGGTGATCGAGCACGACGGGGCACCGACATGACCGAACCGATCCCGCTCGGCCGGCTGATGCTCGACCTCGCCTCGACCACGCTCGCGCCCGAGGAGCGCGAGCGGCTTCGCCATCCGCTCGTCGCCGGCGTCATCCTGTTCGCGCGCAACTACGCCTCGCCCGCGCAGCTCGCGGCGCTGACCCGCGAAATCCATGCGCTGCGCGAGCCGTCGCTGCTGATCGCCGTCGATCAGGAGGGCGGGCGCGTGCAGCGTTTCCGCGATGGCTTCACCTTGCTTCCGGCGATGGCGGCGCTGGGCAGCCTGTGGGAGCGCGATGCACTCGCCGCGCGCGCCGCGGCCGAGGCACTCGGCACCGTGCTCGCCGGCGAGCTGCGTGCGCAGGGTGTGGATCTGAGTTTCGCGCCGGTGCTGGATCTCGACTACGGCCCGAGCACGGTGATCGGCGATCGCGCCCTGCATCGCGATCCGGAAGCAGTCTGCGCGCTGGCCGGGGCGCTGCTCGACGGGCTCGCGCGTGCGGGCATGCAGGGCGTCGGCAAGCACTTTCCGGGGCACGGATGGGTCGCCGCCGATTCGCATGTCGCCGTTCCGGTCGATCCCCGCAGCCTGGACGAGCTGGAAGCCCGCGACATCCTTCCCTATCGGCGGCTGGCGGGGCGGCTCGGCGGGGTGATGCCGGCGCACGTCATCTACGAGCGCTGCGACGCAATGCCGGCGGGATTCTCGGCGTTCTGGCTGCAGCGGGTGCTGCGCGAGGAGCTGGGTTTTCGCGGAGTCGTCTTCAGCGATGACCTGAGCATGGAGGGTGCGCGGATGGCCGGCGGCATCGTCGAGCGCGCCGAAGCGGCCGATGCGGCCGGATGCGACGTGGTGCTGGTGTGCAATGCCCCCGAAGCGGCCGCGCTCCTGCTCGACCGCTGGCATCCGCCGCACTCCGCCGCCCTCGCGCAGCGGCTCGCCGCACTGGTGCCGCGCCGTTCCCGGCCCCCGGCAGATGATGAGGATCATCGCGTGGCGCGCGCCCTGGTCGCCGCGATTCCGCCTTCGGCCGCGCGGGGCAGGGGCTGCTAGCGGTCGATTGCCGGACCGGCCCGATGATCGAGGATCCCGCCGCACTGCTCGCGGCATTGCCCGAATCGCCCGGCGTGTATCGGATGCTCGGCGCGGCCGGTGAGCTGCTCTATGTAGGCAAGGCGAAGAACCTCCACCGGCGGGTGGCGTCGTACTTCCGCGGCCGCGGCCTGTCTGCGCGCATCGCGCTGATGGTGCGCCAGGTCGTGCGGCTCGAAACGACGGTGACGCGCTCCGAGGCTGACGCGCTGCTGCTCGAGAACAACCTGATCAAGGGGCTGCACCCGAAGTACAACATCGTCTTCCGCGACGACAAGTCCTATCCCGGCATCCTGATCACCGCGGAGCGCTTCCCGCGCATCGCCTTTCACCGGGGCAGCGCTCCTGCCGGCGGGCGCTGCTACGGGCCGTTTCCCGGCGCCGCGGCGGTGCGCGAGAGCCTCCATCTCCTGCAGAAGGTCTTCCGCCTGCGCACCTGCGAGGACTCGGTGTTCCGCAACCGCTCCCGGCCCTGCCTGCTGCATCAGATCGGCCGCTGCAGCGCGCCCTGCGTCGGGCTGATCGATGAGCGCGCCTATGTCGCCGACCTGCGCATGGCCGAGTGGTTTCTCCAGGGCAGGCATGGCGAGGTGATCGAGCGGCTGAGCGCGCGGATGAGCGAGGCGGCGAACGCCCTGGACTTCGAGGCTGCGGCGAGGCTGCGCGACGAGATCCGCTCCCTGCAGCAAGTGCTGCACCGGAACGTCGTCAGCACCGGTGAGGCGCGCGACGCCGACATCGTGGCGGCGGCGTCGGCCGATGGCGTGGTGTGCGTCAATCTCGCCATGGTGCGCGGCGGGCGACATCTCGGCGATCACGCCCACTTCCCGCACAACGCCGCCGAGTGCGACGCCGGGGAGGCGCTGGCGGCCTTCATCGGACAGCACTACGGCAGCTATCCCGCGCCCGCCCGCATCCTCGTGGCTGCCCCGATCGGCGCGCAGTTCGCGGAACTCGGCTCGGCGCTCGCCGCGAGCGGCGCGCGCATCGACCGGCCGCGCGGCGAGATCGAGCGCGGATGGATGGAGATGGCCGAGCAGGGTGCGCGGCTCGCGATTCGCGCGCGTGCGGCAGACTCGGCGCGCGGCGGGCAGCGCCTGGAACTGCTCGCCCGTGCGTTGGGGCTGCCGGAGGTGCCCCGCCGCATCGAGTGCTTCGACATCAGCCACACCCAGGGGGAGGCAACGGTGGCCTCGTGCGTGGTCTTCGAAGGCGGGCGGCCGCAACGCTCGGCGTATCGCCGCTACAATGTCACCGGAATCGCGCCAGGGGACGACTATGCGGCCATGCGACAGGTGATCGGACGGCGCTACGGAAAGGTCGCGGCCGGGGAGGGCCGGCGACCCGATCTGGTGCTGATCGACGGCGGCCGGGGTCAGCTCGGGGTCGCCATCGCGGTGCTCCGGGATCTCGGTCTGGCGGATCTGCCGGCGCTGGGAATCGCCAAGGGTGAAGGAAGGAAGGCCGAATTCGACCAACTGGTGTTCCCAGGGACGTCGACCGGAGCGAAGCTCGCCGCGATGGATCCTGCGCTGCACCTTGTCCAGGAGATTCGCGACGAGGCGCATCGCTTCGCGATCACCGGGCATCGCGCCGCGCGCTCGCGGGCGCGCCGCACGTCGAGCCTGGAGGAAATCGAGGGAATCGGGCCGGCGAGGCGCAAGCGGCTGCTCGCGCATTTCGGCGGACTGGCCGGCGTGGTCGCCGCGAGCGCGGAGGATCTGTGCCGCGTTCCCGGCATCGACGCCAGGCTCGCGGAGCGCATCTTCGGCCGGCTGCATTGACATGCGCATCAACGTTCCGACGGCTCTGACGTGGGCCCGCATCCTCGTCATCCCGCTGTTCGTCGGCGTGTTCTACGCGCCGGTCCACCTGCTCAGTTCCGGCCAGCAGAACCTCGCCGCAACCGTCCTGTTCGTTGCGGCGGCGGTGACCGACTGGTTCGATGGCTATCTCGCGCGGCGCCTCGGTCAGACCTCCGCGTTCGGCGCCTTCCTCGATCCCGTCGCGGACAAGCTGATGGTCGCCGCATCGCTGATCGTGCTGGTGCACCTGGGCCGGATTGACGGGATGCTGGCCTTCATCATCGTCGGGCGCGAGATCGCGATCTCCGCGCTGCGCGAGTGGATGGCGATCATCGGTGCCGCGAAGAGTGTGGCGGTGTCGCTGCTGGGCAAAATCAAGACGACGGCGCAGATGGTCTCGATCCCCATGCTGCTGTTCCATGGACTCCTGCTCGGAATCGACACCCACCTCGTCGGTACGCTGTTGCTCTATGTCGCGGCGTTTCTGACCCTGTGGTCCATGGTGTATTACCTGCGCCGGGCGGCGCCGTATCTGTCGGCTGGAACCACGCCGGAGCGCCGGCGGCCGGAGGGCGGCCCGCATTGACAGGGGGATGTCGCGGGCTATAATTCGCCCCTCGCGCGGGAATAGCTCAGTTGGTAGAGCGCAACCTTGCCAAGGTTGAGGTCGGGAGTTCGAGACTCCTTTCCCGCTCCAGTTTCGTCGGGGGAAAGCGTTGGCTTCCCCCTTTTCCTTCCGGACGCGCGGCGGGGTAGCAAAGTGGTCATGCAGCGGCCTGCAAAGCCGTCTACGCCGGTTCGATTCCGACCCCCGCCTCCACGAATCCGCAGTTCGGCTCGAGGCGAGCAAGGAACGCGGCCCGCGCATTCTCCCGCCGGGGCGCGACCCGCTCAGCGCCGCAGCTGCGCCAGTGCCCGGAATTCCCAGCTTCGCATCGCGAGCAGCAGCGTGTAGCCCTCGCGTGCGCCGGCGGGCAACCTCTGGTCGCTGCGGTGCTGGTGGGCCGGCCCGCGCGCGGGCAGAATCGCGGCCGTGCCTTTGCCGGGCAATGCCATGAACCCGCCACTGAACCAGCGCGAAACCGGTCTCGCCGCAGCCCTCGCCGCGCTCGTGCTGCTCGCCCTCTTCGCGCCCGCGCTCGCGCAGCCTGCGCATTACGGCGAATTCGCCGACACGCGGACGCTCGCGGGCATCCCGTTCGCGATGGATACGCTCACCAACCTCGCCTTCGCCGCATGGGGCGTCGTGGGTCTGGTGATGCTCGCACGGCTTGCCCCCGGAGCGCTGCCGCGAGTGCAAGGGCAGGCGGCCGTGCTCTTCTTCTGGGGGCTGATCGCCACCGCCTTCGGCTCGGCCTGGTATCACGCGCAGCCCGCCGATGCCGGGCTCGTGCTCGATCGGCTGTGCATGGTGCCGGCCTTCTCCGGGCTGCTCGCGCTCGCCGCCGCCGAGCGCGTGAGCGAACGGGCCGGAAGTGTGCTGGCAGGGCTCGCCTTGCTCCTCGGGGGCGCAGCCGTCGCCGACTGGGCGCTCTCGGGCAACGTGCTTCCCTGGGCGCTGTTCCAGTTCGGTGGCATGGCGCTGCTGCTCGCTGCGGCGATGTTGCCGGCGTCCGGTCCGACGGTGCGTTGGCCCACGATCCTGCTCCTCTACGGGCTCGCCAAGGCGTTCGAGCTGACCGATGCCGCCGTGTATGAATTCACCGCCCACCTGATCTCGGGGCACAGCTTGAAGCATCTGGTCGGCGCGCTCGCCGCCTGGCCGGTGATCCATGCCCTGCGCGCGCGGCGCGCCCTCGTGCCCGATCCGGCCGCGAGCCGCTCCCGCCCCGCGGCTACCAGCTCCTCTTCCAACGACAACGACCATGCCTGTGCATCCCGATGAACCGCGTGAGAGTCCCGACCAGTTCGCGCTGCTTCGCCAGCGCCGTTTCGCGCCCTTCTTCTGGACGCAGTTCTGCGGTGCGGCCAACGACAACCTGTTCAAGTTCGCCTTCACGGTGCTGGTGACCTACCGGCTGGAGGTCGCGTGGCTGCCGGCCTCCCTTGCCGGGCTCGTGATCGGGGCGCTCTTCATCCTGCCCTTCCTGCTGTTCTCCGCGACCGCGGGGCAGCTCGCCGACAAGTACGACAAGCGCAGCCTGATCGTCTTCGTCAAGGGCTTCGAGATCCTCGTCATGTTGCTTGCCGAGGCCGACGTCGCCTTCGACGACCATCCCGATGCAAAGCGCTTTACTGGACGCATCGAGACCGTGAGCGCCGACTCGGTCTTCGCCTGACTGCAACGCACGGGGATGGCGTCCGCTCCGGTCCGGATCGCGCTGCCCTGATCGATCCGGACGATGCGCGCGTGCGCAGTCCGGGCCGTGGCGAATCGGCAGCGGTCGTACGCCGGACCGCTGTCTGCCTGCCGTGGCGTTGGCAGTGCCCAGGGCCGCTGCGCGCTGGGCGGCGATCTCGCCGGGATCACGGCTGGCGCCGGCGTTCGCGTTGCCGTCGGAGAGCAGCAGGACCCGGGCTTGAGCGGGGTGAGAATGAGTCGAGGCGCATTGGCGGCATCGGGCATGTCGGATCTCCCGTCCACCCTCCGGCGGCATTGCCGGAACGCCTGAACAGAATACGCTGTGACAGGCTCATGGCGTGAGCCTATTGAAAATTGCTCTCGGGAGAAGATGATCCGGGCCGCAATCGCGGCGAACGCGGTGAGACGGCGGCAGGCGAGAGCGCCGGGTACATCGTCGAGCTCATGCGCCGCGAGATCATCGCCTGACTGTCACCGATTCGACTCGCCATGGTCCGTGCCACCCCCACCTGCGACAGCATCGCCGGCATTCGTGCCGGAGCCGGTGTCATCGCGACGTTCCGCTTCTATGAGGAACTCAACGACTTCCTGCCCCCCGAGCGGCGCGGGAGGGCATTCGGCGTGCGCTGCGCGCGTGCGGCCACGACCAAGCACATGATCGAAGCCCTCGAGGTGCCACATACCGAGGTCGAGCTGATCCTGGTCAATGGCGAATCGGTGGGGTTCGACCGGCTGCTGCGCGAGGGCGACCGCGTGGCGGTCTATCCGAGATTCGAGCGGCTGGACGTCACGCCGCTGCTGCGCGTGAGGCAGCGCCCGCTGCGCGTGACGCGCTTCGTTGCCGACGCCCATCTCGGCAGGCTCGCCCGGCTGCTGCGCATGGCCGGTTTCGATACGCTCTACCGCAACGACTACGCAGACCGGGAGATCGCGGACATCTCGATCCGCGACGGGCGCATCCTGCTGACGCGGGACCGGGAGCTGCTCAAGCTGCGCGGCCTCACGCACGCCTGCTACGTGCGCGCCATCGAGCCGCAGGCGCAATTGCGCGAGATCGTGGCCCGTCTCGATCTTGCGCGCAGCTTGCGGCCGTTCACGCTTTGCCTGGAGTGCAATGAACCCCTGAGGGCGGTCGAAAAGGCGCGGGTGATCGCGCTACTGCCCGCATCCGTGCGCGCCGCACACAGCCGCTTCACCCTGTGCGAACGCTGCGGCCGGGTGTTCTGGCGGGGCTCGCACCGGCAGCGGATGCGGGATCTGGCGGCCTCGATGCCGCCGGTTCGGGCGGATGCTCCGGGGCGGCCGTTGCGATGACGCGCTCGGCGGCCCGGGGGGCCGCTGCGCCCACTCTTTCCTCGTCGTCGTGCCCGCGGCTCGATGAAGGCTACCGGTTTTCGAGGTGGCCATAGACGTCCGCCGCGACACGCGCCAGCTCGTCCCTGGGAATGCCGGCCGAGAGGGCGTAGCCGAACTTGCCGTCGATCCAGTAGAAGACGCTGACCGGCCCTTCCTGGGCAAAGCGGAACGCGGTATCGCCCCCCGTCGCAACCTCGGTGCTCACGAGGAGCGTGAGCCGCCGCCCCGCGGCGTCCTGGTACATGAACTGGGCCACCGGGCCGCTGTTGCCCGGCAGGAGGCGCCCGCCGATCAGCCCGTAGCCGAGCGCCGCGAGCTTCGGCGGACGCACCGGTACGCCCAGCCGCTTCGAAAGCCAGGTGACGAGCTGATCTTCATGATCCGCGCCGATCTCCACGGGGCGCCGGACGTCCGGGCTGAACACCGCGTGCGCGACGGCCGCCTGACGGTGCAGCGACGTGCCTGCGGCCAGCGTTTCCGCAGGACGATGGATCCCGTGCGCCAGCCAGCCGAGTGCGCCGCCGAAGGAGGCGATCAGCACGCCTGCGGCGATGCGGCTTCGGAGGAGTCTGCGGGCCACGAAGCGCGTCCCGCGTGCCTCCAGCCTGGTGTCGATCTCGGCCGCCAGTTCGCGCAACGACGCCGGGATCGGCTCGTCGAGAACCGGATCGAAGAGATCGTGCAAGCCCTGCCGATGCGCCTGATAGGCCCGCACTCGGGTCGCTGCTTCGGAGTCCGCAGCCAGATGGGCCTCGATTTCCGCACGCCGGGCAGGCGGCAATCGGGCATCGACATAGGCATGCAGATCGTCATCGGTCACCATGTGCTTGCTCATCGCACTACTCGCAGGTTCGAAGGGTTGGGGTGTTCGTCGAGCATCCGCCGCAGCCGCTCGCGGCCGCGCGCCAGTCGCGACATGACGGTACCGATGGGGATGTTCAGGGTTTGTGCGATGTCTTCGTAACGCATTTCATCGAGCGCGACGAGCAGCAGGACGGCGCTCTGTTCCTGCGGGAGGCGGGCGAGGGCCGCGGCGAGATCCTCCAGCTCCATCCGCTCGGGCTGGGTGGCCCGGATCGGCACCTCGATCTCCTCGGCTCCGGACGAGGGACCGTCCAGGGACGGGCGCCGCACCTGGTCGATGTGGAGGTTGTGCATGATTCCGAACAGCCATGCGCGAAGATCGCCTCCCGGGCGCCATTGGCCGATGCGTGACCACGCGCGCTCCAGCGTGTCCTGCACCAGATCGTCCGCAGCCGCGCGATCGCCCACCAGCGCCCGCGCATAGCGGCGCAGCCGCGGCAATTGGTCGATGATCGCGCGGCTGTCCATCGGCGCTCAGGGTCGGGCGACGCGCCAGACCTTTTTGAAGCCGTCGCCGGTCCGGTCGCCGGGCTTCCGGTCCTTGCTCCAGAAATAGAGCGGCTTGCCCTTGAAGGCCCATTGCTTCGTGCCGTCGTTGCGGGTGACGACGCTGAAGTCGGCGCCGGGCGATTGTCGGTCCATCGCGTACAAAGGCGGCCAGTTGGTGGCGCATGGTCCGTTGCAGACGCTCTTGCCGCTTCCTGCGACATCCTTGTCGAAGACATAGAGGGTCATGCCGTTGCTCGCGGTGAGGACGCCGTCGGTGATTCTCGCCGGTGGCGTGGCTTCGTAGGTGGCGCAGCTCGCCAGGATGGCGGACAGGATCAGGACTGGTGCGATCTTGTTCATGGGGGTCTCCGTGAGAATGGATCGAAGGTACTGCATCCCCGTGTACGAAGGGCGGGCCGCATTTATTCCGAAGCGGCCGGTCGAATCTCTGCCAACATAACGCGCATAATGTGCATTATGTTAATAATGATCCGGGGCGTCCGGGATCGTGCCCGGCGCGGGCATGCTCGAACCGGCGACCGTATTCGAAAGACTGCGGAAGGAACCTACTTGATCGGAGCAGCCTGGAGCAACAGCACGATGTCCTCGTGGCCATTCTTTGCGGCCCAGGCCATCGCGGTGGCACCGTCGTCGTTTCGCAGATCGGCATCCGCCCCGGCGGCCAGCAGCACGCGCACCGTCGAGGCGTGTCCGCCTCGCGCAGCCATCATCAGCGCGGTCGTGCCGTTGGGCGCCCGCGCATCGATCCGGGCGCCGAGCGCCAGGAGCAGTTTCGCAATCTCGTCGCGGCCTCCGGCACTGGCGTAGATCAGCGCATTCCAGCCCTCGTGGTTGACTTGGGCCCCGGCGTGTACCAGCCGCCTGACGATGGTGCCATGCCCGTTCAGTGCCGCGAGCATCAGGGCCGAGTCCCCGACCGAATTTCTCGCGTTGACGCGCGCAGCGGCCGCGAGCAGCACATCGACGAGTTCCGGCCGGCCCTCACGCGCCGCCATCATCAGCAGCGTCGTCCCCGCATTGTCGGCAAGATCCGCCGAGACACCGGCGCGCAGGAAGCCGCTGACCGCCTCCGTGTTGCCTGCGCGCATCGCCGCGAACAGTTCGTCGTAGCTCCCCGCATGCGCGGCGCCGGGCAGCATCAGCCATGCGGCCAGCAGCGCGACCCGCAGGCAGCGAGCCGGGCTCACCGGATTCATGATCGAGTTTCCGGGACGCGGAAAAGACGGCGGAAATTCGCGCTCGTCGCCCGCCCGATCTCCGCGACATCCACATCCCTGAGCCGTGCGAGCTCCTGCGCGACCAGCGCGACGTACGCGGGTTCATTGACCTTGCCGCGATGCGGAACCGGAGCCAGATAGGGAGAGTCGGTCTCGATCAGCATCCGGTCGAGCGGAATCCGCATCGCGATCTCTCGCAGCACGGGTGCATTCTTGAAGGTGACGATGCCAGAAAAGGAGATTGCGAATCCCAGATTCATTGCCTGCTGCGCCATCCGGTCCGAGCCGGTGAAGCAGTGCATCACCCCGCCGACCTGGCTGGCGCCCTCCTCGGTCAGGATGGCCAGCGTGTCCTCCTCGGCATCCCGGCTGTGGACGACCAGCGGCTTTCCGCACGCACGCGCGGCGCGGATGTGGGCGCGAAAGCGGCTGCGCTGCAGCGGGGCATCCTGCGCTCCGCGAAAGTAATCGAGCCCGGTCTCGCCGATCGCGACGACCTTGGGATGGTCGGCCAGGCGGCACAGATGCTCGGCGGTCGGTTCGTCCCCGCCTCGGTGGTCGGGATGCACTCCGACCGTCGCATGGAGCTGATCATGGCCTTCGACCAGCGCAAGCAGGGCCGGAAAATTCTCCAGGTTGACCGCCACGCACAGCGCATGCACGACGCGCGCACCTGCCATCGCATCGAGAACCTCGGGGACGCGTCCGGCGAATTGCGGAAAATCGAGATGGCAGTGGGAATCGACGAACACGGTCACAGCGTATGGGTCGACCGGGTCGAGCCGATGTGGCCCCCGAGAAGAGTCTCGATCTGCGTCTTCGCCGCCTGGCCGCTCTCGTCGTCGCTGAATTGCACGCCGATCCCCTGCGTCTTGTTGCCCTGCGCCCCGGCCGGAGTCACCCAGATCACCTTTCCCGCAATCGGCAGCCGGGCGGGTTCCTCCATGAGCGACAGCAGCATGAACACCTCGTCGCCCAATCCGTAGCGCTTCGTGGTCGGAACGAAGATCCCGCCCCGACTCAGGAACGGCATGTACGAGGCGAGCAGCAACGACTTCGAGGCGATCTTCAGGGAAAGGACGCTGGGGCGTGGAAAGTCCCGGACATTGGCCTCGTTCCCCATCAACGGCTCCCTGCCGCCGGCAACGCGCGCGCGTAGCGGCTCAGCATGTCTTCCATGAACAGGCGGGCATTGAGCGGGTGCTCATCGACCCGCCTGAACGCGATGGCTTCATTGTAACAACCAAACAGCGCCGTCAGGAGGCTGCGGCTGGCGATCTTCTCCAGCACCTGCCGCGCTCCCGCGAAATAGACCGGACCCCCACCCATGCGGCATGAAATCAGGTCGAACAGCCAGCGCTGCAGCCAGATGACCAGCGTCGATAGCGCCGGGCCGCCCGGCTCTTCGGCTCGACCGCGGTTCCTGGCTTCCCAGGCGGCCGCCACGCCGACCGCATCGACCGCCGCCCCATCGGCCAACTGGCCGATGAACCAGTCGAACAAGCTCCGGTAGCCGGGGTCGGCCCATCTCGCCGCCTCCAGCGGCATGCCGCCCGCAGCGCGCAGAGCCAGATCGGGTTCGGGGATCCCCTGCTGCGCCAGCCACGCCACCGCCTCACCTGCATCCGGCTTCCCGAATCCGAGTTTCCGGCAGCGGCTGCGAAGCGTGGGCAGCAAGCGGGCTGGATCGCCTGTTATCAATATAAAATAAGTACTTGATGGAGGTTCCTCAAGTAATTTCAGAAACGCGTTGGCAGTATGCGGGTTCATCGCTTCTGCCGGCCGAACGACGACGACCCGCCGTCCCGACTGGTGCGTCCCGACGGACGTCAAGTCCCCGAGGGATCGGATCTGTTCGATCCGGATCTGACTGCTGCGCGGCTTGCGCGCCACCGAAACGCCTTCCGCCGCCTCGCCCGAAACGCTCTCGGCGCTCGCTTCCGGGACGATGCGGCGAAAGTCGGGATGATTTCCCGCCTCGATCCAGCGGCAGGAGGGACATACGCCGCACGCCTCGCCTGCCGCGCCGGGACACCTGCATAACAGCGAACGTGCGAAATCCTCGGCAAAGACGGCCTTTCCGCAACCGGGCGGCCCCGAGAACAGGAGCGCGTGATGGAGGCGATCGAGGTTCGCCCGCAACTCATCCCACTGCTTCTTGTGCCACGGATAAATCATTATCTAACAGATATTTAGGATAATGTCTTCAAGTGTTTTCATGATTTCGGACGGCTTCCGGCTGGCGTCCACGACACGGATTCTGCCCGGAAAGCGGGCGGCCCGCTCCTTATATACGGCTCGGACTCGCGTGAAGAACAGGGCGGGCTCGCGCTCGAACCGGTCCGGAGAAGTGCCCGCCTTCGCGAGGCGGCGGCAGGCGATCGAAACCGGCACGTCGAAAACCACGGTGAGATCCGGCTGCAGGTCCGGATGCACCCATTCCTCCAGGGTGGCGATCCGCCCTGGGTCGAGCCCTCGGCCTCCGCCCTGATAGGCGAAGGTGGCGTCGGTGAAGCGGTCGCACAGCACCCACCTGCCTTCGCGCAGGGCCGGCCGGATCAACCGTTCCAGGTGTTCGTTGCGGGCGGCGAACATGAGGAGCGTCTCCGTGGCGAGCGACATGGACTCGTGCAGCAGCAGTTCGCGCAGCCGCTCCCCCAGGGGAGTGCCCCCCGGCTCGCGCGTCGTCACGACCTCGATGCCCCGCTCGGCGAGCCGCTCGGCGAAGCGGACGAGATGGGTGCTCTTTCCCGCGCCGTCGATGCCTTCGAAGGTGATGAATTTCCCTGTCATCTGCGCTTCTGGTAGCGCGCGACTGCGCGGTTGTGTTCGTCCAGGGTGCGTGAAAATTCGCTCGATCCGTCGCCCCGTGCGACGAAGTACAGATCCTCCGCTTGCGCCGGATGAAGCGTGGCCTGGATCGATGCCAGTCCGGGAATCGCGATCGGCGTCGGGGGCAGTCCCGGGCGCGTATAGGTATTGTAAGCGGTGTCACGGGCGAGATCCGCCCTGCGCAGATTGCCGTCGAAGCGCTCGCCCAGGCCGAATATGACGCTCGGATCGGTCTGCAGCGGTATCCCGCGGCGCAGGCGATTCGCGAAGACGGCCGCGATCCGGGGCCGGTCCTCCGCCCGCCCGGTCTCCTTCTCGACCAGGGAGGCGACGATCAGGGCCTGATAGGGTCGAGCGTAGGGCACGGTCGGGTCACGCTTCGCCCATTCCTCATCGAGCGTGCGACGCATCTGGACATGCGCGCGCCGGAGGATGTCGAGGTCGCTGGCGTGGCGATCGAACAGGTAAGTGTCGGGGAAGAAAATGCCCTCCGGCGAACTCTCGGTCGCGCCGATGCGCTCGATGATCTCGCGTTCGGACAGCGCCGTGCTGTCGTGCGCGAGCCCGGGCGCGGCATCGAGGGCCGCACGCATCTGCCGAAAGTTCCACCCCTCCACGATCAGCACCTCGCTCTGGCTGACATCGCCCCGGGTGAGCTTGTCCAGCAGGCCGAGCGGCGTGATGCCGGTTTCCACCTCGTAGCTGCCGGCCTTGATCCGGGTCGAATCCCCGCGCACGCGCCCCAGCAACTCGAATTGCCAGGGTGCGATTCTTAACCCCGCGTTCGCCAGCTCGCGCGCCGCTGCCCGAAGTCCGCTGCCCGGCTTGATCCGGAATTCGAGCGGCGAGAATGACAACGGAATCGGCGCGGACGCGAACCATGCCATCCAACCGGCGAACAGTGCCGCGGGGATCAGCGAGAAAAGTGCGAACCGGGCAAGGATGCGGGCGAAGGCGCGGGTCATGATGCCTCCGCGGTCGGGGAGATGGCGAAGCCGGAGCGGCCCGTATAATACTTGACCCTCAGCTTGACTGGACAGCCATGAATCCCGCATTTCAGGAACACCTGGTTTCCCGTGGCGCCCGGATCGACGGTGGGCGCGTCGCCGACTTCGGCGCGCCGGATGCGGAGCGCGAGAACGCCGCTTCGGGCACGGTGCTCGTGCCGCTCAGCCATCTGTCGGTCGTTCGCGCCGGCGGCCCCGACGCGGCGACCTTCCTTCACAACCTCGTCACCAATGACGTCAAGGGGCTCGCCTCCGGCCAGGCGCAGTACGACGGCCTGTGTACTCCGAAGGGCCGGATGCTGGCGAGCTTCCTCCTCTGGCGCGAAGCGGACGGCTTACTGCTCGCGACGGCGCGCGACCTCAAGGACGCCCTGCTTCGCAGGCTCGCCATGTATGTCCTGCGCAGCAAGGTGAGTCTGAGCGATGTCGATGCGCAGTGGGTTCTCCTCGGTCTCGCCGGCCTTGATGCGGAGGCTGCGGCCGCCCGTTGCGGTCTGCCTGCGCCGCGCGAACCGATGGGCGTTGCCGCGTTCGCGGACGGAATGGTGATCCGGGTCGGGGACGCGCGCTTCCAGATCGCCGTCCGCGCGCCGGCTGCCGCCGCGCTCTGGGACGCGCTGTGCGGCGTCGCGCGCCCCGGCGGGGAAGCGCTGTGGCGCTGGTTCGATATCCGGGCCGGTATCCCCCTCGTCGTGGCGGCCACCAGCGAAGAGTTCGTGCCGCAGATGGTCAACTTCGAACTCGTCGGCGGGGTAAACTTCCACAAGGGCTGCTATCCCGGACAGGAGGTGGTCGCCCGCTCGCAGTACCTGGGCAAGATCAAGCGCCGGATGGTCCTCGCCCACCTCGACGCCGCAGCCGCACCGACGCCGGGGGAGCATCTCTACGGCGTCAAGCTCGGCGACCAGTCCTGCGGAGCCGTGGTCGACGCCGTCCCTGCGCCGGGGGGCGGATGTGACCTCCTCGCAGTGGTTCAGACCTCGAGCGCGGAGTCGGGCGCGATCCGCCTCGGGAGGCCGGACGGGCCGGAGTTGCGCTTGCAGCCCCTGCCCTATCCGGTCAGTTGAACGCTCTCCCGCGGCGAGGCGCGGCTCACGTGTGCCTGATCCTGCTGGCATGGCGCGCACACCCCGATTTCCCGCTGGTCGTCGCCGCCAACCGTGACGAGTACTACGCGCGGCCGAGCGCCCCGGCGCAATTCTGGTCCGACGCACCGGACGTGCTGGCCGGAAGGGATCTCGGCGCCGGCGGAACCTGGCTCGGCGTCACCCGGGAGGGCCGTTTCGGCGCGCTCACGAATTTCCGCGACCCCGCGCGCATTCGGCCCGACGCACCCTCGCGCGGCGCGCTGGTGAGCGACTATCTGAGATCCGAGTCGTCTCCGGCCGCGTTCCTTGCCGCATTGCCTGCCGTTGCGTCCGCGTACAACGGTTTCAACCTGCTGGTCGCCGACCGCTGCTCGCTCGCCTGGTATTCCAACCGCGCTGACGGACCGCGGCACCTGGAGCCGGGCATCTACGGACTGAGCAACCATCTCCTCGACACGCCCTGGCCCAAGGTGGCGCGGGCCAAGTCCTCACTCGCGTTCGCGCTGCGCGCCCTGCCCGGCCGCGAGCCCTTATTCGATCTCCTTCTCGATCGAAGCCCGGTTGCCGACGCGCAACTGCCTGCCACCGGCGTGAGCGTCCAATGGGAGCGGCTGCTTTCGGCCGCCTTCGTGCGCTCCCCGACCTACGGAACGCGATCCTCGACCGTGGTCGCGCTGGACCGCGAGGGCAATCTCGACTTCGAGGAGCGCGCGTTCGATGCACATGGAAGCTTCGGGGCAGCACGCCGATTCTCCCTGCACGTGCCGCGCCCGGAATGCGACGCTATGGGGATAGAAGCATGACCGCACCGAAGACGCCGGACGCCGCGAGACTCGACCGCATCATCGCGCAGGCGCAGCGCGATCGGGCGCAGCGCGAGCGCGGCTACCGCGAGCAGGCCCTCAAGCTGTTCCCCTGGATCTGCGGCCGCTGCGCCCGCGAATTCACCCGCGCCAACGTGGAGCAGCTCACCGTTCACCACCGCGACCACAACCACGACAACAACCCCCCGGACGGCAGCAACTGGGAGCTGCTGTGCGTGTATTGCCACGACAACGAGCACGCGCGGCAACTCGATTCCAGGGGCCAGGCCCCGAACGCGACCGCTCACCCACCCGCAGCAACCTATCAGCCCTTCGCCGATCTCAAGTCGCGGCTGGATGCCGGCAGCAAGAAATAGAACACATGGGGCTCTTGGTATCGCGCATTGGCACTGCATGTCGCACGAGCGTGCTCGGCGGGGGAGTGATGTCAAGACCTGACCCCTTGTTGCGTGCCCGCGACGCTGCGGTTGCAGACTTCAACTGTGGCTGTACCTGTTGCGCCTTCATTCGGGCATCGTACTCCATGCGCTGCGGGTGTTCACCGAGTTACTCCATCTTGCCGTCCAACGTCCGCGTTCAGGAGCGCGCCGCTTCGGCGCGTCTCCTGCAACGCGTTGTTAGACCACGAACCCGAGCGACGGCTTGATCGCGGTAAATTTGACGCTTTCCACTTTGCCAGACAGACGGTCCAGGTCGTTTGCTGCCGGGGAAGGTGTGTATTCCTCGCCCGGGCAGTGGGCCATCTCGTTGAGTTCTGGGTCGGAGAGCAGATGACGCGCGACGATTTTGACCTCGGAGAATCCTGCGTTGTTCACCGTTTCCCAGTAATCGCCTTCCGGCAAGGCGCCGCCGGTACACCCCGCCCACATTGATTGCAGTCGCTCGCGTAGTTCGGCGTCAATCGGACCGGTCAACAGGATGTCGGAGATCGCGAGTCGCCCGCCCGGCTTGAGAATCCGAAACGCCTCTCGATACACCGCGTCCTTGTCCGGCGTCAAATTGATCACGCAATTCGAGATCACCACATCGGCTAAGGCATCCGGCAACGCCGTGTCGTCCAGGGATGCCTCGCGAAACTCGATCGCGCTATCCGGAAGGCCAGCCTGCGCCACGGCCTCTTTGGCCCGTTCGATCATTTCCGGCGTGAAATCGACCCCATAGACCTTGCCACGGCCGCCAACCTTGCGTGCCGCCAGGATTACGTCTATTCCGCCTCCGCAACCGAAATCAACGGCGACCTCGCCCGTCTGCAAATTCGCGAAGCCGGTCGGATTGCCGCAACCGCGCGAGAGATTGCGGGCGGTCTCCGGTACCGAAGAAAGCTCCGACCCGCTATAGAGACCCTGTTCGAGCGCGCAGCAAGCCTTGCTGGCCGGCTTACTGCAACAGGAAGCAACCGTGCGTCCGGCCGCTGCCGCGAATTTGCCGTAGCGCGTCTGCACGACTTGGCGGATTTCATTGGTCTTCATGGGTTTCACTCCTCTCAATATTCCCGAAAAAGCTACATGAGTGGTCTAACGCTGGCGATAACCTGCGGCGGCGGAGCGCAGCGGAGCCGCCGTCATGTTCATCGCTTTGTTAGGCGACCACGACGCTGCGTCTGCTCGGATAGCTCGCCACTGTCTAAGTCGGCCCCGTTGTCAACGGCTTCTTGAAGTCGACGTACCTCGTCGAGAATCGCCAAGAAGCGACGACCGAAAGGCGTTAGAAGGTACTCGACCTTGATAGGAGGCTTATCGCCGTACACGGTGCGTTGCACGATGCCGAATCGAAGCATCTTTTTCAGACGCTCGTTCATCACCTTCGCAGAAAGACCCTGGCATGCGCGGAGAAACGCGCTGGGCTGGCTCTGACCATCGGCGCACAGCTGGAGCAGACGGATCGACCACTTGCATCCAACGACGCTCTCAACC
>Ga0100385_1000707_pt1 | contig 37312 bp, 38 predicted proteins | sample CryGeymeta201509_FD_81543 | JGI IMG/M metagenome (GOLD analysis project Ga0100385, IMG submission 81543) | Groundwater microbial communities from Crystal Geyser aquifers in Utah, USA - Crystal Geyser metaG 2015-09 | ecosystem: Environmental > Aquatic > Deep subsurface > Groundwater | place: USA... | reverse complement strand
TGGGGATTGTAAGCTTGAGGCGGGGTGAGTCAAGCGTTTGGCATGATGCAGTGTGCAAGAGTGGGCGCGCGGCGCCTCGCAGGCTTCGCCGATGACGCCGTGTCGCGGCGGTGGATGGGTGCAATCCGCTCGCCCGCCTAGCCAGCGCGGATTGGCGGCAAACTCGGTCAGGGTGGCCGACACGGCGCCGAACAGCATCTCGTAGAGCGCTCGCGGGGCGATCCCGATCAATCCGTTCAACTCATGCGGCAGGGTGAACACCGGGTGGAAGTATGGCACCGGCAACAGTTCGCCTCGCCGCTGGGCCAGCCAGGCTTCCTTGGCGCGGGTCTGGCATTGCGGGCAATGCCGGTTGCGGCAGGAGTGATAGAGGTGGCGCGTCGTGCCGCAGGCATCGCAGGTCTCGACGTGGCCACCGAGTGCCGCCGTGCGGCAACTGAGGATGGCGCGCCAGACCTTGGCCTTGGCCGGTGTCAGCCCCTGCGTGGCGAGATACGCCGGGGGCGTGGCGGCGCAGCACCGCGGCCAGGCCCGGGGGGTGGCCCACAGCCGCTCAGTCGGTCAGGGGATCGAGCAGCTCGAGCGGCGAGGTGGTGCCGGTCAGGCGGTTCTGCGCCAGATGCAGGTAGCGCATGGTGGTGCTGATGTGGCCGTGACCGAGCAGGCGCTGAATGGTGTGCAGGTCCACGCCGGCTTCCAGCAGGTGAGTGGCGAAGCCGTGCCTCGAGGTGTGGATGCCGGCCGCGTTGGCGAGTCCGGCGGCATCGCAGGCGGCGCAGTACCTGCGCCGGGCCGTCCGGTCACCCATGGGCCCGTCGCCGGCCTTGTTGGGGAACAGCCGGGTGCGCGGTCGGCAGGTCCGCCAATACAGGCGCAAGGTATCCAGCAGTCGCGCCGAACAGCAGCGTGTAGCGATCCTTGCCGCCTTTGCCCTGGCGCACCTCGAGGCACATCCGATCCGGCGCGGACTCGATGTCCGCCAATTGCAGGGCGCAGACTTCGGAGACGCGCAGGCCGACGCCCACCGCAAGGTGCACCGGCCGTGGGGCTGGTACGACTCGGTGGATGGCGGCGAGCGCATCCAGGTCGAGCGCATCGTGGTCAGGCCGGGAGCGTCACTGTCGCTGCAGATGCATCACCACCGCGCCGAGCACTGGGTGGTGATGCGCGGCACGGCGCGGGTGACGCGCGGCGAGGAGACCTTCCTGGTGGCGGAGAACGAGTCGACCTACATTCCGATCGGCATGAAGCACCGGCTGGAAATTCCGGGCAAGGTGCCGCTCGAGATCATCGAGGTGCAGTCGGGGGCGTATCTGGGCGAGGACGACATGTGCGCTTCGAGGACGTTCGGGGGGGCTTGAAAAGTCAGTGTGCGTGGGACGGCGGATTCGTCATACCGGCGGAGGCCGGTATCCAGGTCTCTTCAAAACCTCTGGATTCCGGCTTTCGCCGAAATGACGGGGGTGGATTCCGGCGTGCGCCGGCCAGCGCTACACCGCTGCAAGCCGTTCGACGGTATCCGGGTAACGCTCAACGAGTTTGATGAGCAAGGCAGCCTGCGCGTTGGGGCGCGCCCGGCCTTGCTCCCAGTTTTCCAGCGTGCGCGGGTTGGTGCGGAGGTAGCGGGCGAACACCGCGCGCGACAAGTGCAGGCGTTCGCGCAGGGCGAGAAGTTCTTCGGCCGTAATTTCGGGTTCGGGCAGTAATTCCACTTCATGGGTGCGCAGCGTGCGCTTGCCGGCGCGCGACTTGGCCAGTGCATCGAAGCCCTCGGCAATCTCGGCAAACAGATTCCGCTTTTTCATCGTCGTGCCTCCAGTTCCCGTTTCAGCATGTCCCGCAGCGCCTTGCGCTCGTCCGGACTCAAGTCGGCCATTTCGTCCTTGTCGTAGAGGGTGAAGAGCCAGATTTGGCGGCGGGCTTCCCACCAGAAGTAGATCACTCGCAGCCCCCCGCGCCGGCCTTTGCCGCGCCTCGGATCGGCCTGGCGAAGCTTCCGCAGTCCTCCAGTACCCTGGATGACGTCGCCGGCTGCCGGGTTTTTCAACAGGTCATTCTGCAGCCGCCTGAAATCCTCATCGGACAGATATTCGGCCCTGTGCCGGGAGAAGGCGGGCAGTTCCACGAACAGGGCTTTCATGCGCGAACTATACGCAAGTTACGTTGCTCAGGCAAGCGTGGGCAGCCTGGGCGGGCAGGATCGCCTCACCAGCTATGTCCTGAACGACGATGCGACGCCGTGGCCGATTGTCGATATCACTTCGGGGCCGATCACGGTGGGCGCCGGCGGCCTTCATGTCATTGCCGGGTTGTCTTCGGCTGACGAGATCGAGATCGGCGTCGGATCGAACGCCCAAGGTATCGGCATCAACTACATCAATTTCGATGTTTCCCCGGTGCCCGAGCCGGAGAGCTGGGTGTTGCGGATGGCAGGTCTGGCAATGATCGGGGTTAGGGTACGCCGGCGCGGGATGCGTGGGGACGGGGTCAGGTCTAGCTTTGTAGCATGCGGCCGGCGGAGCGAGGTTGCGCGCCGGGAACTTGCGTGCGTCGCCCTGCCCTGCCCGCCCCGCTGGTTCGAGCGGGCTTTGCATGGCGGGCAGCCGTTCGGCGCAATGCGCTCCGCCCGTTGCGCCCGCCGGTTACGGGCTGGCGGCTGGGCAGGGATGCTACGATTCTAGACCTGACCCCGTTCTCTCGCAGTTCGACCTGACCGAAGGCCGGTTTTCGGCGCAGGAGGCCTCGCTCTACGCACGAAAGAACGACGCGCTGGACATGGCGCGAAAGATCGTGGAGTTGCTCGACGACCCCGAGCGACGCGCGCGCATGGGCGCCTGCGGCCGCCATCGGGGGGGCCGGGGTCAGGTCTAGCTTTGTAGCACGCAGGAGGTGGGGCGAGGTTGAGGGTCGGGGGGTTCGTCCGTCGCCCTGCCCTGCGTGGTGGTTCTGCCGCGATTTGCGCGAAGGGCAGGCGTTCGGCGCAATGCGCTTCGCTCGTTGCGCCCGGGCTACGGGCTGGCGGCGTGGCGGGATGCTACGATTCTAGACCTGACCCCTTCCATGCGGCGTACCATGCGGGCTAGGGGGGCTGGCGTGGTGCCGTTCGTGGGCGTGAGGAGACGTATGAACCTGCTCAGTGCAGTGCTTGCTTCGATTCTGACGCTCACGCTGTTGTGCGTGTCGGCCTCCGGCTGGGCGGCTGCGCGCAGGCCGTGGGTGCAGTTCGCGGGCTGTCGTTACGTCGAGCAGCCCTACAACGACGGGGACAGCTTTCACGTGCGCTGCGGCGAAAAGGAGATGGTGGTACGCCTGTACCTGGTGGACGCACCGGAGACCAGGCTTCAGCATGCGGACCGCGTTCGCGAACAGGCCGAGTATTTCGGCGTCACCATCGATGAGGCCCTGTTCGCGGGCAAACGGGCGTCCGACACAGTTCGCGAAGCCTTGCGGGCGCCGTTCGTGGTCTGGACGCGCTGGGCGAGCGCAGGCGGCCGCGGCGCGACACCGCGTTATCTGGCCTTCGTGGAGGTGAACGGGCAGAGCCTGGCCGAGCTGCTGGTGAGCCGTGGTCTTGCGCGGATTAAGGGCATCCCGGCACCCAGCCCACAGGGAACGCGTTCGTCCGAATTGCGCGCAAAGTTGTATGCGCTGGAGGGCGACGCAAAGCGGCAGCGCCGAGGCGTCTGGGCTACGTCGCGCGGCCGATAACGGGCGGGGTCAGGGGCGGGGTCAGGTCTAGCTTTGTAGCATGGCGGGCTGAGCGCGCCGGCGGCCAGGCGGGGAACGGCGAGACGCAAGCGCCCTCTGGCAAGGATCGCCACGTACCGCGGGAGGTCAGGGGCTGGCCTGCCTTCGCGTCTCCGCGAGCGTGTCGTGACGATGGCGGGAAAGCGGTCGTCGAGGCAGACGTCCGCAGCTCCGCCCGAAGGATGGGCGGAGCGGGCGATGCTACGATGCTAGACCTGACCCCTTCCACTCGCCCGAAGTCCGTCCTCGCCCTCCTTACGGATCGATGCTCTCCATCGGCGCACGCTTCGTCGGTCGACGCCAATGAGCTTGGCCACCTCGACGGGCATCATCCCCTCCCCGAGCAGCGTCAATGCTCGCCGGCGGCGGCGTTCAAGTTCCTCTGAAGTTCCGGTCGGTCGCATGGGATACCTCCGACCGGAAGTATAGGACATTACTTAAGCAGGAAACAATAGCCAGTTCATCGGGCGCTCCTCAATAACCGAATTCGCCCGACCACTCGCCCCGCCGGTAGTCGATGGTCAGCCAATGCGGCACAAAGGGGCTGGGGTTGGCGATAGGGAAGTCGTCCAGCGGCGGGCTGCCGGTGACATCGGCCATGGCGCACACGCGAGTCATCACTGGCCGGAAGCGTACCGAGAGCCGGTCCGATACCGGTATTGCGTCATTCATGACCGATTCACTGAAGCGCACCCGCTTGCGGATCAGGCAGGAAAACAGCAGTTCCATCTCGGCCTGCAGGGGAGCCGTGCGTTCCGCGAGGGCGCGCGCTGCCCGTGGGCTTACGCGGATATCTAGTTTTTTGTCGGCTAGGGTGATATTCATCGCAATTTCCTTGGCTGGACTTGAAGGGTGCCCAGTTGACGCCCACCGCGATTGGTCGCTGGCGGGCGGGTTTCCTTACGGATCAAATATACGGGGTCAGGTCTAGCTTCGTAGCATGCGGAGGGCGGGGCGAGCTCGGGGGTCGCCGACGTTCGTGCGTCGCCCTGCCCTGCGTGGTGGTTCTGCCGCGCTTCGCAAGGCGGGCGGACGTTCGGCGCGATGCGCTCCGCTTATTGCGCCCTACGGTTACGGGCTGGCGGGGGAGCGGGGATGCTACGATGCTAGACCTGACCCCTTCAATGCACGCAGTCTGCGAGATTGCCGTCGATGACGAAGGCCAAGGCCGATCCGGAGATCGAGAAGCCGGCCAGGGCGCCGGCGATGAGGGATCGCGCAATCATTTTGCACATCTTGGTGTCCAGTCCAGCTTCGATGCTCTTGTCGTCAGTCGTCGAGATCGAGGTCGGAATCGTCCTCCTCATTCGCTCCGGCGGCGGCCGCATCGAGCTGGGCGAGGCGTGCCAGATCGGCGTGGTAGGACGCGATCTGCTGCATCAGTCCCGGCAGCGGCGGAATGGCTTCGCCGGCGCGCAGCGGGCGGCAGACGTGGTGAAAACTCTCGGACGACGACAGACGGGCACGTTGGAACATGTGTTGATCTCCTCGAAGTTTCCCCGGCAAATCGGGCGATCACAGTCTATGTGGCTCGAGGGGCGGCCTTCCGTGACATTGTTGTCGCCACGGTGCGCACCCCGCGCGGCGACCGTGAGATAGTTGCCACTGAGGACGACGTCACCCGCGAAAGCGCGGGGTCAAAAGCGCGGGGTCAGGTCTAGCTTCGTAGCATGGCGGACGCGAGCGTGCCGGTGGCCGGGCGGGGAACGGCGAGACGCAAGCTCCCATCGGCGGGGGTCGCCACCGACCGCGGGAGGTCAGGCGCTGGCCTGCCCTCGCGTTCTGCGAGCGTGTCGCAACGATTGCGGGAATGTGGTCGTCGAGGCCGACGTCCGCGGCTTCGCCCGGAGGATGGGCGGAGCGGGCGATGCTACGATGCTAGACCTGACCCCGCAGATGTGCTGGCGTCCCCACGGGGATTCGAACCCCGGTTACCGCCGTGAAAGGGCGATGTCCTAGGCCTCTAGACGATGGGGACCGATGTTGGTGGAGGTAAGCGGGATCGAACCGCTGACCTCTTGCATGCCATGCAAGCGCTCTCCCAGCTGAGCTATACCCCCCACGAGAGAGTCGCGGATTATACGGGCGGCACCCAGCGTTGTAAACGACGCGAGGCGCGCGCTTCAGAGGAGCTTGCCCGGATTCATGAGTCCCCGGGGGTCGAGGGCCGTCTTGATCCGGCGCATGAGATCGAGCTCGATCGCGCTCCTGTAGCGCCGGATTTCCTCGCGCTTGAGCTGACCGATGCCGTGCTCGGCGCTGATGCTGCCGCCGAGCGCGGCCACCAGGTCGTAGACGATGCGGTTCGCCTGCGGCGTCTGCGCGATGAAGGCGTCATTTTCGGTGGCCTGCGGCCGCGACAGGTTGTAGTGCAGGTTGCCGTCGCCGATGTGGCCGAAGACGACGAAGCGCACCTCGCCGAACGCTTCGCGCAGCGCCTGCCCCGCGCGTTCGAGGAACTCGGGGATGCGGCCCGGCGGCACCGAGATGTCGTGCTTGATGCTGACGCCTTCGATGCGCTGCGCTTCCGAGATGCTCTCGCGCAGTTTCCACAGCGAGGCGGCCTGCGCCTCGCTCGCGGCGATCACCGCATCGGCGACAAGACCGGCCGCGTGCGCATCGGCGAGCGCGGCGGCGAGCGCATCGCCCGGCTCGCGGTCCGGTTCGCTGTCCGCGATCTCGGCGAGCACCTGCCACGGATGTGCGCGGCCGAGAGGGTCGCGCGTGCCGGGGATGTGGCGCAGCACGAGTTCGAGCGCGCTGCGCCCGGCGATCTCGAAGGCGGAGATGCGCTCGCCGAAGCGCTCGCGCAGGCGCGAAGCCAGCGTGACGGCCGCAGCGGGGCCGGCCACCGCGGCCCACGCGACGGCGCGCGCGTGGGCGAGCGGGAACAGGCGCAGCACGGCCGCGGTGATGATGCCGAGCGTGCCCTCGGCGCCGATGAAGAGCTGCTTGAGGTCGTAGCCGGTGTTGTCCTTGGCGAGCGCGCGCAGGCCGTCCCAGAGCGTGCCGTCGGGCAGCACCACCTCGAGGCCGAGGGTGAGCGCGCGCATGCTCCCGTAGCGCAGCACGTGGATGCCGCCGGCATTGGTCGCGAGGTTGCCGCCGATCTGGCAGCTTCCCTCGGAGGCGAGGCTGAGCGGAAAGAGCCGCCCGGCCGCGCGCGCGGCCTCCTGCACCCGCGCGAGCGTGCAACCGGCTTCGACCGTGATCGTGAAGTCGGCCGGATCGATCGCGCGGATGCGGTCGAGCCGGGTGAGGCCGATGACGACGGTCTCTCCCGTCTCGTCTGGCGTGGCGCCGCCGACCAGTCCGGTGTTGCCTCCCTGGGCGAGCATCGGCACGCGGCTGCGCGCGCACAGCGCGACCACCTGTGCGACCTGCTCGCTCGTGGCCGGACGCACGACGCAGCGGGCGCGCCCGTGGTAGCGGCCGCGCCAGTCGGTCAGCCAGGGCGCCGCGTCTTCGCCGGTGAGGACCTCGCGGCTACCGACGATGCCGGCGAGCGCCGCCAGCAATTGCGCATCGTTCATCCTGGGGGTCAGGTCTAGCAATGTAGCATCGCTATGCCAAAGTCCTGACGATCCGTCCCACCGTGGTGAAGTGGATCCCGAAATGCGCGGCGATGCTCTGATAGGAATATGCGCCGGTGGCATGCGCGGCCCGGATGGCGGCATCCCGGTCATGGATGCGGCTTGCGATCTGCACCAGCGAGGGCGCGGGCGGGCGACGCTGGGCGAGCGGAATCTGCACATCGCCCTCACCCGATGGCCGTCGAGCCTGTACGCGCCGCACGAACCCCTCGTCGCCCAGATACAACTGCCCGCGCACACCGGACCAGGGTGATGGGGCATCGATGCCTTCCGCGACGAAGCCGGCATAGCGCTCGCGCGCCAGGCTGCGCCGCTTGGCGAACTGCTCCAGCACGACATCGGCCGCCAGCCAGGCAGGTGGCGCTTCCAAGCCGATGCTCGCACGATAGCTGCTCCAGCGCCAGTCCGCCGGCTTTTTCACCATCCCGGCACGCACGGGATTGAGCACGATATAGCGCGACAGTTCGAGCAGGTAGGCATCGGCTTCGACGAGGATCGCCTTGTAACGCCCCTGGAACAGGTGCCCCGCGCGGTCGTGGCGGCGATTGCTCGCCTGGGTATAGACACCGTTGAGCTGGCGCATTCCGCGCGAGAGGTTGCCGTCCGGGGTGCGCACGAGCAGGTGGTAGTGATTGCCCATCAGGCAATACGCGCAGCAGACCCAGTTGAACCGCTGCGCCACCTGGCCGAGGATCGACAGGAACGCCGAGCGGTCCTCATCGTCCTCGAAGATGTCTTCGCGCCGGTCGCCACGCGAGGTGACGTGGTAGAGGGCGCCGGGGAACTCGATGCGCAGCGGTCGGGACATGGCAAGCGCGACTCTAGCGCGTGCCATGCTACAAAGCTAGACCTGACCCCGCCTTACTTCTTCTTTTCGGTGTGTTCGGCGGCAGGGAATTGCATGCCGGCGAAGAGGTTGCGCGCCTGGCCCTGGAGCTGTTCCTGCATCTGGCGGAACATCTTCTGGCTCTGCTCCATGTAGGTCCCCATCATGCTCTGCATGGCTGGGCCCTGGAAGCTGAGGAACTGCGTCCACAGGTCCTTGCTGACCGGGGAATTCTCTCCGTAGAGCGCGCGCGTCTGCTCCTGGAACTTCTGCTGCATGCTGGTGAAGGCCTTGATGTTGGTCTCGAGATACTTGCCCATCATGCCCTGCATGGCGTCGCCGTAGAAGCGGATCATCTGGGCCAGCATGTCGCTCGAGAACATCGGCGCACCGCCCGCTTCCTCCTCGAGGATGATCTGCATCAGGATGCTGCGGGTGAGCTCCTCCCCGCTCTTGGCATCGATGACATGGAACTGCTCGTGACGCAGCACGAGGTCCTTGATGTCGGCCAGCGTGATGTAGGCGCTGGTCCGGGTGTCGTAGAGCCGGCGGTTGGGGTATTTCTTGATCAGACGAGGTTGCTCGGACATCGCTGGGCTCCGGAGTTTGCGTTCCATAGAGCGATTATATACAGCCGTCCACGGCGTCACTCAGTACATGTGCAGGCCGCCATTGATGTTCAGCGTCGCACCGGTCATGTATCCGGCATGCTCCGAGGCGAGATAAGCGACCAGATGGCCGATCTCCTCGGGCTTGCCGAGCCGGCCCATCGGGATCTGGGCGACGATCTGCTCGCGCACCTCGGGCTTGATCGCCATCACCATGTCGGTCCCGACGTACCCCGGCGCGATGGCATTTACGGTGACGCCCTTCTTGGCCACCTCCTGGGCGATCGCGCGCGTGAAGCCGAGGATGCCGGCCTTGGCCGCGCAATAATTGGCCTGGCCGAACTGGCCCTTGATCCCATTGACCGAGGACAGACTGACGACGCGTCCCCAGCCGCGCTCGCACATGCTGCCCAGCACCTCGTGGGTGACGTTGTAGACGCTGCCCAGGTTGATCGCAATCACGGCGTCCCACGCGCTGCGGTCCATCTTGCGGAACATGGAGTCGCGCGTGATGCCGGCGTTATTGACGAGCACGGACACCGGTCCGACCTCGGCTTCGATCCGCCGCACCATCTCCCGGCACGATTCGTGATCGGCGACATCGCCCTCGGCGGCAGCGAAATCGTAGCCGTCCGCCTTCATGCGGGCGAGCCACGCATCCCGGTCGGGATAGCCGGGCAGACAGTTCGCCACCACGGTGAAGCCGTCTCCGGCCAGTGCCTTGCAGATCGCGGTGCCGAGCCCTCCCATCCCGCCGGTCACCAATGCCACTTTTTTCGTCATGTGTCGTGCTTCCCTGGTTGATCGAATTACGGGCCGCCTGCGGCGGCGCGTCCCGCTCAGAACATGTGCTGCCCGCCGTTGATCGAGATGTTCGCGCCGGTCACGAAGGCCGCCTCGTCCGAGGCGAGATAGGCGACCAGGCCGGCGATTTCCTCCGGCTTGCCGAGGCGCGAGACCGGAATCTGCGGCAGGATCTTCGAGTCGAGGATTTCCTGCGGAATCGCCATCACCATCTTGGTGCCGATGTAGCCCGGCGAGATGGTGTTGACGGTGACGCCGAACTTCGCGACCTCGAGCGCCAGGGCCTTGGTGAAGCCGTGCATGCCGGCCTTGGCCGCAGAGTAGTTGGTCTGGCCGAACGCACCCTTCTGGCCGTTGACCGACGAGACATTGACGACGCGTCCCCAGCGCCTCTCGGTCATTCCGTCGATGACCTGCTTGGTCATGTTGAAGACGCTGTCGAGGTTGGTGCGGATGACGGCATCCCAGTCGGCCTTGCCCATCTTCTTGAACGTCATGTCACGGGTGATTCCGGCGTTGTTCACCAGCACGTCGACCGGGCCGGCCTCGGCGGTGACCGCTGCGACACACTGCTTCGCCGAATCGAAGTCGGAGACATCGCACGGGTAAGCACGGAAGCCGTAGCCCATGTTGTGCATCTGGGTGAGCCAGTCCTCGGCCTTCCTGTTCGCCGGACTGTAGGTCGTGACCACGCGGTAGCCGAGCGCCGCCAGTTTGATGCAGATCGCTTCGCCCAGCCCGCCCATTCCACCGGTTACCAATGCGACTCTCGACATGATCCGTCTCCTCTCCGTGGTCGGGGTCAGGGTGCTTCCACGCCGGCGCCCCCTCTCGCGCCGCCGTGCCTCACACGCGTTCCTTGACGTAACGGCCCGGAGCCGCCTCGATCGGCCGATGGCGCGCATTGCCGAGGCCGCGCGGTGCGCGCCGCCTGCCGCCGCGGTGGCCGTCGAGCCATGCGGCCCAGTGTGCCCACCAGCTCCCTCGATGCTCGGTGGCTGCATCGAGCCACTCGCCCGCGGTCGCGGCGGGGGCATCGTTGGTCCAATAACTGCGCCGGTTCTTCGCCGGCGGGTTGATCACCCCGGCGATGTGCCCGCTCGCCCCGAGCACGAAGGTGGTCTCGCCGCGCAGCACCTGCCGCGAGCGGTAGGCGCCGGCCCACGGCACGATGTGGTCCTCGCGGCTGGCGTAGAGGTAGGCCGGCATGTCGAGCCGCCCCAGATCGCACGCCTGCCCGCACAAACGCACCGCCCCCGGCGCGGCCAGGCGGTTTTCGAGATAGGCGTTGCGCAGGTACCAGGTCAGGAACGGGCCCGGCAGATTGGTGCTGTCGGCATTCCAGTACAGGATGTCGAAGGCCGGGGGCGTGGCTCCCTTGAGGTAATTGCCGATGACGTTCGGCCAGACCAGGTCGTTTGCGCGCAGGCTGGAGAACACCGCCGCCAGCTCCGTGCCGCGCAGCAGTCCGCCGGCGCCGATGGCCGCCTCGCGCGCCGACACGGCCGCCTCGTCGACGAAGCAGCCGAGCTCGCCCGCCTCGGAGAAATCGAGCAGCGTGGTGAGCAGGGTGAGGCTGGCGACGCTCTTCTCGTCACGGGCCGCCGCCACCGCGGCCGCCGAGGCAGCGAGCGTGCCGCCGATGCAGAAGCCGAACAGGTTCAGGTCATCGGCACGCGCAATCTCGCGCACCACCCGGATCGCGGCGAGCGGCCCGAGTTCCAGGTAATCGTCCCAGCCCAGACGGCCGAGCTCGGCGGCCACATTGCGCCAGGAGATCACGAACACCGTGTGTCCCTGCTCGACCAGGAAGCGCACGAGCGAGTTCTCCGGCTGGAGGTCCAGCACGTAGTACTTGTTGATGCAGGGCGGGACGATCAAGAGCGGGCGCTTCGCGACTTTCTGCGTGAGCGGCGCGTACTGGATGAGCTGCATCAGCGCGTTCTCGAAGACCACCGCGCCCGGCGTGATCGCGAGATTGCGGCCGACTTCGAACGCCGATTCATCCGTCATCGACAGCCGGCCGCGGGCGAGATCGGCGATCAGGTTGCGGATTCCAGCCGTCAGGCTCGCCCCGCCGGTCTCGATCACGGTCCTGAGGATCTCGGGATTGCCGGCGGCGAAATTCGACGGTGCCATCGCGTCGGCGATCTGGCGCACGACGAAACGCAGCCGGCGCCGCGCACGCTCGTCGGCCACCGGCGCCAGCTCGGCCAGCCGCCGCAGGTATTCCGCATTCAGCAGATAGGCACGGCGCAGGTAGTCGAAGTGGGAGCCGTCCGACCACTCCGGCGCGCTGAAGCGCCGATCCGTGACCGGCGCCAAGGCGGACGCCGCATCGCCGCCATTGCGTTGCACCATCGCGGCCCACAGTGCGAGATGACGCGCAGCCAGATCGCGCTGCAACTGTGCCGCCTCGGAGTCACCCGCGGCGGGCGGGGTCTGCGCGAGTGCGGGCGCGATCGCGGCCTGCTGGCTGGCGATGAGTCCCGCGATCGCCCTGGCAAATGCCTCGCCTGCGCGCACGACCTCCTGCACGGCCTGCGCCGGATCGGCCGCGCACCCCGCCATCACGCCGGCCCGCGCGGGACGGGCCGCTCCGCCTTGCGATGTCGGGGAATGCGCTTCGACACGATCTTCGCAGGAATCCGGTTGATCAAGGCCGGCATTCTGCGTCGCAACATTCGGGCCTGTCAAGGACGCCGGGCGCCCCGACGTGACCTGCGCCCTCGCCTCCCGCAGCCATTCAACCGACCAGTCGGTCGGCCAGCGCCGCACTCGCCAGGATGGTCGCCACGCCGAGGGCGATCAGGCTGATCTGCGAGACCGTCGCCGCCAGTTCCGGCCGCTTGTGCAGTCCGGGGATGAGGTCGGCCACCGCGACGTAGATCATGCTTCCCGCCGCCAGCGCGAGAAACACCGGAACGGCGGCACGCATGCCCGAGAACGCGAAATACGCCAGCAGGGCGCCGAGGACCGTCGAGAGGCTCGATACCAGGTTGTAGGCGAACGCCCGGACCCGCGAATACCCCGAATGCAGCAGGATGACGAAATCTCCGACCTCCTGGGGAATCTCGTGCGCGATGATGGCGATCGCGGTCACGATGCCGAGCCGGAGGTCCTGGACGAACGCGGCCGAGATGAGCACGCCGTCGACGAAGTTGTGGAAGGTGTCGCCCACCAGGATGAGCAGGCCGCTGCGCCCGTGGTCCGCACCCATCGGCCTCGTCTCGTGGCCCTCGCAGCGCTCTTCGTGGCAGTGGCGCCAGAGCACGAATTTCTCGAGCGCGAAGAAGCCGAGGATGCCCGCGAGCACCGTGGTCATCGCCAGTTGCGCGCCGCCGCTCTCCACGGCTTCCGGCAGGACTTCCAGGAACGCCGCTCCGAGCAGCGCCCCGATGGCGTAGCTGATCAGCACCGGCACGCGCTCCGCCCCGACGCGGAATGCGAACAGCGCGGCCGCCGCCACGCTGAGCGCACCACCGAGCAGGCTCGCGGCCAGAATCCAGATCAGGACGGACATCCGAACACCCCCGGGGTCAGTTCTTTACTTTATAGTTTTTCACGCTCACCTGCAGTTTCCTGACGATGCTTTCGGCATGAGGACTATAAAGTAAAGAACTGACCCCATTCATTGCAGCCAGATCAGGGCGGCCATGCGACCGGTGGCGCCGCTCGCGCGATGGGAGAAGAAGCGCTCGGGCTCGGCGCAGGTGTCGAAGCCACCGCCGGAGACGCGCGCGACGCCGCAGGCGGCAAGGCGCTGGCGGGCGAGCGCGTAGAGGTCGGCGCGCCACCTGCCCGGTGCCGAGGCGCGGAACGCTTCGGTCGCTCCGGGCCCGGCGGCGAGAAACGCATCGCGCACCTGCGCTCCGACCTCGTAGCTCGCCTGCCCGATCGCGGGCCCGAGCCAGGCGAGCAGTCGCTCCGGCGCCATCCCCATCTGCGCGACCGCCGCTTCGATCACTCCGGCGGCCAGTCCGCGCCAGCCGCAGTGCACGGCGGCGACCGCGCGCGCACTCTCGTCGCACAGGAGCAGCGGCAGGCAGTCCGCCGTCATCACCGCGCACACCGCGCCGGGCGTGCGCGCAGCCGCCGCATCGGCGGCGAGGCCGGGCCGGTCGCGGTCGGCACGGGCGCAGCGTGCGCCATGCACCTGTTCGAGCCAGAATGGCTCGGCGGGCAGGTGACTGCGCAGCCGGCGGCGGTTTTCGCGCACGTCCTCCAGGATGTCGCCGACATGTCCGGCGAGGTTGAGCGAGGCATAGGGGCCGCCGCTCACGCCGCCTGTCCGCGTGGTGACGAGAGCCGCCACGCCGGGCGGTGCCGGCCAGTCGGGCACGATCCAGTCAGGCGGGAACATCGATGGCCGCGCGCAGGCGTTCGATCAGTTCGCGCAGGTCGGCAGGCGGCGCGCATTCCCATTGCATGAGGCGGCCGCTCGCCGGGTGGCGCAGGGCGAGCCGCCAGGCGTGCAGGGCCTGGCGCGAGAAACCCTCGCCCCGGGAGCGGCGCGGACCATAGACCGGATCGCCGAGCAGTGGGTGGCCGATCGAGGCCATGTGCACGCGGATCTGGTGCGTGCGCCCGGTCTCCAGCGCGCACTCGACGAGGCTCGCATCCGCGAAGCGCTCGAGCACCCGGTAATGCGTGCGTGCGGACCGGCCGCCCGCGACCACCGCCATGCGGGTGCGATGCGTCGGATGGCGCCCGAGCGCGGCATCGACCACGCCCCGGGGCGCCGGCGCGCCCAGGACGACGGCGAGATAGCGCCGCTTCACGGTTCGCGCCTGGAGCTGGCGCACCAGATCCGTTTGCGCCTCGAGGGTCCTCGCCACCACCAGCAGTCCGCTGGTGTCCTTGTCGAGCCGATGGACGATGCCGGCACGCGGGAGCCCGGCGAGCTGTGGCGCGTGGTACAGGAGCGCATTGAGCAGCGTGCCCGAGGGATTGCCGGCCCCTGGATGCACGACCAGTCCCGCCGGCTTGTCGAGCACCAGCAGCACGTCGTCTTCGTAGATGACTTCGAGCGCGATCGGCTCGGGCCGGCGCGCCGCCTGCGCGGGCTCCGGTTCGGGCATGACCAGGATGCCCTCGCCTCCCCAGACGCGCATGCGCGGCGCGGCGGCGCGCTCATCGACACGCACCTTTCCCGCGCGCACCCACGCCTGAAGGCGGCTGCGCGAGTGCTGCGGCAGCATCCGAGCGAGCGCCTGATCGAGCCGCATCCCGGCGCACTCCGCGCCCACCCGCAGCACGACGGGCGCCGGCCGGCCTGCGCTATAATCGCGCGCAGTTTCCGGCGAAGGCGAATCGGGGCGCGATGCGTTCATGGGCGGGTAGTGTAGCGGTTGCGGCGGCGCTGTTGCTCGGCGGCTGCGGCGTGTTCGGCGAACCCAAGGACGAGACCGCCGGCTGGTCTGCACAGAAGCTCTACACCGAGGCCAAGGCGCTGTTGGCCGACGGCGGCTACGAAAAGGCGGTCAAGTATTTCGAGACACTCGAGGCGCGCTACCCGTTCGGCCGCTACGCCCAGCAGGCCCAGCTCGAGATCGCCTATGCGTATTACAAGAACGGCGACAAGGCCGCCGCGGTCGCGGCCTGCGAGCGCTTCATCAAGCTGCATCCGAACCACCCGAACGTCGATTACGCCTACTACCTGAAGGCACTGGCGCTGTTCAACGAGGACAGCGGCCTGCTGTCGTTCATCCTCCCGCAGGATCCTTCGGCGCGCGATTCCAGGGCGGCGCGCGAGTCCTTCGACGTGCTGAAGGAGCTTGCAACGCGTTTCCCGGAAAGCAAATATGCCGCGGACGCCAGGGCACGGGCGGGCTATCTGGTCAATGCCATGGCCTCCTACGAGGTCGCGGTCGCCAACTACTACCTGCGGCGCGGCGCTCATGTGGCCGCGGCCTCCCGCGCCCAGGCCGCCGTGAAGCAGTTCCCCGAAGCGCCCGCCACCGAAAAGGCCCTGTTCATCCTGGTGAAGTGTTACGACGCGATGGGACTCGCGGATCTGCGCGACGACGCCGAGCGGGTGATGCGCAAGAACTTCCCCGACAGTCCCTACTATGCCCGCGGCATCGACAGTGGGCGCCCCTGGTGGCAGTTCTGGTAGCCTCCGGGAGGCCGCTTCAGGCGCCGGCCTGATCGCGGATCACGATCAGCACGCTGCACGGCGCCTGCTCGATGATCGAGGCGCCGACCGAGCCCTTCCACCAGCGCGCGAGCAGCGAGCCATGGCGCCGGTGGCCGAGCACGATCAGGTCGCACCCCAGTTCGACCGCCAGCCGGCAGATCTCGTCGACCGGCTCACCGGTGATCAGATGCCCCTCGGCGTTGCAGCCGCGCTCGCGCAGCAGCGTGAGGCCCTCCTCCAGCACGGTCGAATAGCGCCGGTTCTCCTCCTCCTGCAGCGAGTCGGGAACGAAGCCCTCGGTGATGTACAGGCCGGCCATGAGCGGCGCGACGGCCAGCAGGTGCATCTGGGCGTTGAGCAGGTGGTTGATGTCCGCGCATTCGAGCAGCGCCGAGCGACCGCCCTCGGATCCGTCGTAAGCCAGCAGCACTTTCGCATACATGTTCGCGCCCTCCCGCGCCGGCATGGTAACGGATCGCCCGGCCGCAGCGCAATGCGCATCGGGCGAAGTGCAATCACCGCAGGACATCGCGCCGAAACCCGAAACCGTTTCGACCCGTCCGGCGCACTGCGCTTCGCCGATCGCGCCGTGCATCGGCTGCTATACTCGCCGGGCCACCCACGGAGGAGACCGGATGATGACCGCAGCATCTATCCCGCCGGATACGGCCGCGGTCGTCGGCACCGGGGCGATGGGCCGCGGAATCGCGCAGGTACTGGCCCAGGCCGGCCTGCGCGTGTTGCTGTGCGATGCCGCGCCGGGCGCGGCCGGGAAGGCGCGCGAGGCGATTGCCGCGACGCTCGAGCGGCTCGCGGCGAAGGGCAGGATCGGACCGGATGCGGCGCGCGAGGCGGCGGCGCGGCTCGCCGTGGTGGAAGCGATCGGGGAACTCGGCCCGGCGCAGGTGGTGATCGAGGCGATCGTCGAGAACCTGGAAGCCAAGCGCGGCCTCCTGCGCGCGATCGAGGACATCGTCGCGCCGACCTGCATCCTCGCGACCAACACCTCATCGCTCTCGGTGACCGCGATCGCGGCGGCCTGCCGGCTGCCGGGAAGGGTCGCCGGATTCCACTTCTTCAATCCGGTCCCGCTGATGAAGGTGGTGGAAGTGGTCGAGGGACCGCTCACCGAGCCGGCCGCGGCTCTCGCGCTCGTGGAGCTGGCAAAACGCTTCGGGCACGCCCCGGTGCGCTGCGGCGACAGCCCCGGCTTCGTGGTGAATCACGCCGGCCGCGGGCTGGTCACCGAAGCGCTGCGGATCCTCTCGGAAGGGGTGGCGCCGTTCGAGGAGATCGACCGCATCCTGCGCGATGCGGCCGGCTTCCGCATGGGACCGTTCGAACTGCTCGACCTGACCGGCCTCGACGTCTCCCAGCCGGTGATGGAATCCATCTACCACCAGTTCTACGAGGAGCCGCGCTTTCGCCCCTCTCCGCTCGGCGCGCAGCGGCTCGCCGCCGGTCTGCTCGGGCGCAAGTCGGGACGCGGCTTCTACACCTATCCCGCGCGGCCGGCGCAAGCCGAAACCGCGCGCACGCCTGCGGAGCGCCCGGCCCGGGTATGGGTGAGCCGCGCCCTGCCGGAGTTCGGCGCGCAGGCCGCGCAGCTCGTGCGCAGCCTGGGCGGCCGGCTCGACGAGGGCGCGCGTCCGGCGCCGGATTCGCTGTGCGTGGTCACCCCGCTGGGGGCGGACGCCACCGGCTGCTGCGCGGCCGAGGGGCTGGATGCGACGCGGGTCGTCGCACTCGACATGCTGTTCGCATCGGGGCGGCGCACCCTGATGACCACCCCGCTCACCGGCGCGGCAGCGCGCGTTGCGGCCCACGGCCTGTTCGCCTCGGACGGCGTTCCGGTCTCGGTGATCCGCGACAGCGCCGGATTCGTCGCCCAGCGCGTGGTGGCCCACATCGTCAATGTCGGTTGCGACATTGCACAGCAGGCAATCGCGGCACCGGGAGACATCGACCGCGCGGTGACACTCGGCCTCGGCTATCCGAGCGGACCGCTGGCGATGGGCGACGCGCTCGGGCCCGCGCGCGTGGCAGCGATCCTGGATGCGATGCACGGCATCCATCGCGATCCGCGCTACCGGCCGAGCCCCTGGCTGCGCCGGCGCGCGCTGCTCGGCGCCTCGCTGCTCACCGCGGAAGAGTGACGCCGCGGAACCCCACGCTGACACCGACCCGGAGGAACCGATGCTCGGACAGATGATGCAGATGCCGTTGCTGATCTCGTCGCTCATTCGCCATGCCGATGTCAATCATGGCGATACCGAGATCGTTTCCCGGCTCGGCGAGGGCAGCCTGCACCGCTACACCTACCGCGGCGCGCACCGGCGTGCGCGCCGGCTCGCCAACGCGCTCGGCGCGCTGGGCGTGCGGCAGGGCGATCGCATCGGGACGCTGGCGTGGAACGACCACCGCCATTTCGAGATCTATTTCGCGGTCTCCGGCAGCGGCGCGATCTGCCACACCGTCAATCCGCGCCTGTTCCCGGACCAGATCGTCTACATCCTCAACCATGCGGAGGACCGCACCGTCTTCTTCGACCTGAGCTTCGCGGCGCTCGTCGAGACGCTCGCCCCGCGGCTCCCGAAGGTGAAGGACTGGGTGGTGCTCACCGACCGGGCCCACATGCCGGAGTCACGGCTCGATTCTCTGTGCTACGAAGAGCTGCTCGCCGCGCAAACGGAGGACTACGCGTGGCCGGTCTTCGACGAGAACACCGCCTCGTCGCTGTGCTACACCTCGGGCACGACCGGCAACCCGAAGGGCGTCGTGTATGCGCACCGCTCGACCGTGCTGCATTCCTACGGGGTCTGTCTGCCCGACGTGTTCGGTCTCTCGGCACGCGAGGTTCTGCTCCCGGTGGTTCCGATGTTCCACGTCAACGCCTGGGGAACGCCCTATGCGGCCGCGCTCGCGGGCGTGAAGCTGGTGCTTCCGGGGCCGAAGCTGGACGGCGAGAGCCTCTACGAGCTGTTCGAGTCGGAGAAGGTGACCGCCTCCGCGGGCGTGCCGACGGTGTGGCTGGGGCTGCTCCGGTTCCTCGAAGAGCGCGGGCTGAAGCTCTCGACCGTCAACCGGCTGGTGATCGGCGGGTCGGCCGCACCGCCGGCGATGATCCGCACCTTCCGCGAGAAGTTCGGCATCACCGTGCTCCATGCCTGGGGCATGACGGAGATGAGCCCGCTGGGCACCGTCAATCACCCCAAGGCCAAGCACCTCGATCTTCCCGAGGAGAGCAGGGACGCGGTGCGCGTCAAGCAGGGCCGGCCGATCTTCGGGGTCGAGATGAAGATCGTCGATGCGGAGGGCCGGGAACTGCCACGCGACGGCAAGGCGTTCGGCGACCTGCTGGTGCGCGGCCCCTGGGTGATGTCGAGCTACTACAAGGGCGAAGGTGGCGAGGTGCTGCGCGACGGATGGTTCCCGACCGGAGACGTCGCGACCATCGACCCGGACGGCTACATGGCCATCACCGACCGCTCGAAGGACGTCATCAAGTCCGGCGGCGAATGGATCAGCTCGATCGAGATCGAGAACCTGGCGGTCGCCCACCCCGCGGTGGCGGAGGCGGCGGTGATCGGCGTGCCGCACCCGAAGTGGGACGAACGGCCGCTGCTGCTCGTGCTCCCGAGGGCCGGGCAATCCGTGACGAAGGAGCAGATGCTCGAATTCCTGCGCGGAAAGCTGGCGAAATGGTGGATGCCCGACGACGTGGTGTTCGTCGACAGCCTGCCCCACACCGCCACCGGCAAACTCTCGAAGATGCAGTTGCGCGCGGCCTGGCGGGATTACCGGCTGCCCACCGCGTGATAGCGGAAATGGGGTCTGACCCCATTTTGGAAATGGGGTCAGACCCCATTTCACCGCTTCGCCTTCATGGCGGCGTAGCGCTGGGCCACCTGATCCTGCGCCTTCGCGAGCGCCTCGGCGCGCTTCTTCGCGCCCTCCGCGCTCTTCGCCTTGGTCTCGGCCGCCTTGGCCTTCTGCTCCTCGCTCGGCGCCGGCAGCTTGGCCTGCGCGAAACCCACGCCCAGTGCCGCGGCGAGCGCGGCGATGACGATCCTGTTCTGCATTTTCGGTCTCCTCCGGTTCAAACCGCACGCGGCTTCGCATCCTGCGGCGCACCCTGCGCCCCGGCGCCCGCCGCGCGCGCCTCCCGAACCCACAGCTCGTGATGCTCCTTGGCCCAGCTCTCGTCGACCGTGCCGTCGCGCATCGCTTCATAGGCGCCCGCGACCCCGACCGTGCCCATGTAGATGTGGCCGAAGGACATCGCCAGGAAGAGCACCGCGCCCACCACATGGACGACGTTGGCGGCCTGCATCACGAAGCGCCCCTGCTCGAAATTCGGGAAGTCGAGCACGAACCCGCTCAGGCTCACCACCAGGCCGAGCCCGCTCACGCCGAGCCAGAACCAGACCTTCTCGCCAAAATTGAAGCGGTGCGAGGGAACATGTTCGCCGCGCACGAGCCCGCCCGCATGTGCGATCCATTCGGCATCGGCGGCCTGCCAGAAGTTGTCCTTCACGTAGGCCGCGAACATCACCACGATCGAGAGCAGGAAGATCGGACCGGTGAAGTTGTGGATGTTCTTGCCGATCGCCGCCAGCCAGGAAAACGCCTCGTAGCCCAGCAGCGGCAACAGGAGGTGCTTGCCGAAGAGCAGCGTGAGTCCGGTGATGCCGAGCAGGCAGAAGGAGACCGCGGCCACCCAGTGCGTCACCCGGTCCACCATGTCGAAGCGCACGAGCTTGCGGCCGGTCTCGGGCTCCTTGAGCCGGAGCGTGCCACGCCGCGCGTAATACACGACGATGGCGGCGAGCACCACGCACAGGAGGATGCCGCCGTAGAGCACGATCGGCCCGTTGCGAAGTTCTCGCCAGGTCTGGCCGCCGGGCTGGATCAGCACGCCGGTCTCGATCCCGCGCATGGTCGTCGACTGCGCCTCGCCCGAGCGCACCTCGCCCCACACCGGGGCGTTGTTGAACGGCTGCTGCATCTGGCGCTGCGCCTGCTCCTGCGCGGACGGCGCGGCAGCGGCCGCCGCGGCGAACACGAGCAGCGCCACCGCTGCGAACATGTTGATGACTTTCATCGGGCTCCTCCTTCGGTTGCGTCCTCGCGCGCTGCGCGACGGACGCGTTCGTTCAATGAGCGTTCCCGGTCTGCGCGCTGCGCCAGGGATCGCAGGGGCTGCCGGCGCTTCGCGTCGCGATCCTCGCGAAGGCGGCCTTTTCCGCGGTAGGCGCGCGCAGGGCTCGCACCGGCCTGGCCGAACGACTGGCCTGCCGGTTCGCCGCGGGCCGCAGCCTGCTTCCCGAGGGCGTGGAGCACGGCGGCGTCCGGCTCACCGCCCGCCGAAGCGGACGGCGACGGACCCAGCCAGACGCACAGGCCAGCCAGGACAAGGACGCACGCTCTCCGCGGCACACTGCGCCGGAATCCCGCTCTAGCCGCCGCGCGTGTACTCGTCCTGCCCCTGGCCACGCGCACGCACCGCCGCCTCCCATTTCGCCTTGTCCTTTCCGAAGGCCGGGTTGTCGTAGGGCGCGGTGTCCGCCTTGCCCTGGTACTTGCCCTGCTGATAGACATTGACCTGCGGGCGCTCGCCGCAGGCCGCCAGGCCGAACGCTGCCAGCATGGCCGAGACGATCAGAACCGATTTTTTCATTTTCCGCCCTCCCCTGCACCCTTGCGTTCCTGCGCGCGCTCCTGCCTGCCATAGGCGGTCGCCCAGCCGATGAGCTGCGCACCTCCGCCGCGCATCGTCGCACGCTTGCGGAAGATGTCGGAGATCACGTCCGAGTCGCCTCCGAGCAATGCCTTGGTCGCGCACATCTCGGCACAGATCGGAAGCTTGCCCTCGGCCAGCCGGTTGCGGCCGTACTTGCGGAACTCCTCCTCGGAGCCGTCGACCTCCGGACCGCCGGCGCAGAACGTGCACTTGTCCATCTTGCCGCGCATGCCGAAGGCGCCCGCCTGCGGGAACTGCGGCGCGCCGAACGGGCAGGCGTAGAAGCAGTAGCCGCAGCCGATGCACAGATCCTTGTCGTGCAGCACCACGCCTTCCTCGGTGTGGTAGATGCAATCGACCGGACACACGGCGATGCACGGCGCATCCGAGCAGTGCATGCACGCCACCGACACCGAACGCTCGCCCGGCACGCCGTCGTTCAGCGTCACGACGCGCCGCCGGTTCACGCCCCAGGGCACGTCGTGCTCGTTCTTGCAGGCGGTGACGCAGCCGTTGCACTCGATGCAGCGCTCGGCATCGCACAGGAATTTCATTCTTGCCATTGTCGTCGTCTCCTCCGCATCAGACCTTGACCACCTGGCACACGGTCGTCTTGGTTTCCTGCATCATCGTGACCGCGTCATAGCCATAGGTGGTCGCCGTATTGACCGCCTCGCCGCGCACGATCGGGTGCGCCTTCTCCGGGTAGTAGTCGATCATGTCCTTGCCCATCCACCAGCCGGAAAAATGGAACGGGATGAAGCAGGTGTCCGCTCCCACGCGTTCCGTCACCAGTGCGCGCACCTTGAGCTGGGCACCGGTCGGAGTCTTGACCCAGACGTAATCCCAGTGGCGGATGCCGCGGTCGTTGGCCGCCTTCGGGTTGATCTCGACGAAGTTCTCCTGCTGGAGCTCGGCGAGCCACGGGTTGGAGCGCGTTTCCTCGCCCCCGCCCTCGAATTCCGTCAGCCGGCCGGAGGTCAGGATCAGTGGGAAGTCCTTGCCCACGTCCTTGTACTTCTGCTGCACGCTCTTGAACAGGGTCGGCAGGCGCCAGAACACCTTCTTGTCGTCGTGGGTCGGATACTTCTCGACCAGGTCGGCGCGGGTGGAGAACAGCGCCTCGCGGTGCAGCGGCACCGGATCGGGGAAGTTCCACACGACAGCGCGTGCGCGCGCATTGCCGAACGGATGGCAGCCGTGGTTCTTCAGCACCACCCGCTGGATTCCACCCGAGAGGTCGGTCTTCCAGTTCTTGCCCTCGGCGGCCGCCTTCTCCGCATCCGTGAGATCGTTCCACCAGCCCAGCTTCTTCAGCAGGACATGGTCGAACTCGGGATAGCCGAACTGAAGGTCGGCGCCCTTGGAGGCCGAGCCGTCGCCGGCCAGCAGATCCACGCCGTCGCGCACCACGCCGAAGTTCGCGCGGAAATTGCCGCCGCCGTCCATCACGTGCATGGACGGATCGTAGAGGTTGGGCGTACCCGGATGCTTGAGCGCGGCATTGCCGTAGCACGGCCACGGCAGGCCGAAGTAGTCGCCGTCGAGCGAGTAGCCGGTCTCCTTGTCGACGCCGCCCTTGGCGCGCAGCGTCCTCGGATCGAACACCTGCATGTTGCGCATGTGCGCCTTGAGCCGCTCGGGCGACTGTCCGGTGTAGCCGATCGTCCAGGTTCCCCGGTTGATCTCGCGCAGCATGTCCTCGGGGCTGGGCTCGCCGTTGGTCACCTTGAGGTTGCGCGCCAGCTCCTGGCCGAAGCCGAGCTTCTGCGCCAGCAGATACATGATGGTGTGATCGGGCCTGGATTCGAACACCGGCTCGATCACCTTCTCGCGCCACTGGATCGAGCGGTTGGAGGCGGTGACGCTGCCGGAGGTCTCGAACTGGGTCGCCGCCGGAAGCAGATACACGCCGTCCTTGCGCACCATCGCCGCCATGGCCGCGGTGGCCGAAGGATAGGGATCGATCACCACCAGCAGATCGAGCGCCTTCATCGCCTCGACCATCTCCTTGCCGCGGCTCTGGGAGTTGGGTGCATGCCCCCAGAAGATGACCGCCTTGAGGTTGGGACCCTGGTCGATCGCCTCGTTCTTCTCGAGCACGCCGTCGATCCAGCGCGAGACCGTGATGCCGGGCTTGCCCATCATCGCGGGCGAGGCGAAGCGAGCCTTCATCCACTCGAAGTCCACGCCCCAGACCTTGCACCAGTGCTTCCACGAGCCTTCCGCGATTCCGTAGTAGCCCGGCAGCGAGTCCGGATTGGGGCCGATGTCGGTGGCGCCCTGGACATTGTCGTGACCGCGGAAGATGTTGGCACCGCCACCGGACACGCCGATGTTGCCGAGCGCGAGCTGCAGGATGCACATGATGCGCACGATCGCGTTGCCGGTCGTGTGCTGGGTCTGGCCCATGCACCACACCACCGTGCTCGGCCGGTTCTTGGCCATCGTCTCGACCGCGCGCAGCAGGTCGGCCTCCGCCACCCCGGTCACTTCCTGCACCTTGTCCGGCGTCCACTTGGCCGCCTCCTCGCGCACCTTGTCCATCCCGTAGACGCGGTCGGCGATGAACTGCTTGTCCTCCCAGCCGTTCTTGAAGATGTGATACAGCATGCCGTGGATCAGCGCGATGTCCGACCCCGAGCGGATGCGCAGGTACTGGTCGGCCTTGGCCGCGGTGCGGGTGAAGCGCGGATCGGCGACGATCACCTTCGCCCCGTTCTCCTTCGCATGCAGGATGTGCAGCAGCGACACCGGGTGCGCCTCGGCGGCATTCGAGCCGATGAAGAAGATCGCCTTGCTGTTGCGCATGTCGTTGTAGGAGTTGGTCATCGCACCGTAGCCCCAGGTGTTGGCCACCCCGGCGACCGTGGTCGAGTGACAGATGCGCGCCTGGTGGTCGCAGTTGTTCGTCCCCCACATCGAGACGAACTTGCGCATCAGGTAGGACTGCTCGTTGTTGTGCTTGGACGAGCCGATCCAGTACGCCGCGTCCGGGCCGTGCGCCTTGCGGATGTCGAGCAGCTTCGCGCTGACCTCGTTGAGCGCCTGGTCCCAGGAGATGCGGGTCCACTTGCCGCCGGCGAGCTTCATCGGATAGCGCAGCCGGTGCTCGCCGTGGCCGTGCTCGCGCACCGCGGCACCCTTGGCGCAGTGCGCGCCGAGGTTGATCGGCGAATCGAACACCGGCTCCTGGCCGATCCACACGCCGTTCTGCACTTCGGCGTCGATCGCGCAGCCCACCGAACAGTGGGTGCAGACGGTGCGCCGGACCTCGATCTTGCCCGTCGCGGGCTGGGCATCCTGCGCCTGCGCCCGCCCGATCATCGCGAACGGCAATGCGGAGGCAAATGCGCCCGCCCCCCCGGCGAAACCCGAGCGCTTCAGGAACGTGCGCCGGTCCATGCTGCGCGGTGCCAGCCCTTCGAGCGCGCCGGCCAGACGGCCCCCCGAGGGCGCCACGGCGCCTTTTCTCGTCAGCAACATCTCCTCTCCTCCTTCAGATTCCGGCCGTGCGGTAGTAGCTGCGCACGTGCTCGGTGAGACGATAGCCCTTGCCCGCATCCTCCTGCGCGGCCGCGGTGCCCGCCGGCGCCGTGACCGCAGCGCGGCCCGCGACCAGCAGGGCCGCGGCGCCCGCACCTCCGGCGGTGAGCCCCGCCAGCAGCTTCCTTCGTCTCGGATCTTCCGGTGCTTTCATCTTCTCTCCTCCTCGGTTGATGCAGCTACGGTTGGATCTCGAAGGACATCCGCTCGATGTCCAGAAACGCGCGGGCGAAGCGCCCGGCAACTGCGTAGAAACCTGCTTCGGGGGATCGTTCGAGCGCGCCTGCGAGCTTGCCGTACCACGGAGCGATGTGGCGGTCGAAGAACCGCTCCTGCGCGCTCGCTCGATCGCCCTCTTCGAGCGCGGGATCGCTCACCAGGGTTCGCATCACCTCGGCCAGAGCGGCAAAGTGATCTTCGGGTTCGTTGACCCCGGCCACCCGCGCGAGCCCGAGTTCTGCGAGGTCGTCGCGCAGGAGTGCGAGCGGCTTCTCCATCATGAATCCCGCCTGGTAATACGATCCGTACAGCATGATCTCCGGCCGGCCGACCCCGATGAAGAGACGATCATACGCGTCCCGCGCGGCGCCGGCATCGGTATTTCGCGCGGCATCCGCGAGCGCCTTCCAGGCCGCCCCCAGTTCGCCTGAAGCATCTCCGAGATCGCCCGCCCCCGCCAGTGCTTCGAGGAGAGCCGCATCGGGCGGCGCGCAGAACAGCCGCGCCAGCAGCGCGTAGAAGCTCGCGCGCACCGCGTCCTCCTCGGAAAGCGCGGCTGCCGTTCGCGGCGATTCGGCGGAAGCGATCATCGCGCCAGGTCGAACACGGTCATTTCGTCAGGCTCCTCGATCACGTCGATCACCCGGCAGTCGGCGCACATGCGCAGCCTGCGCTGCGCCCGTTCGCCCGCAAACGCGGCATGTCCGGCGAGCCGCGCGCTCATCGCAGCCAGCATCTGGCGCGTGCCGAACGGCTTGCCGCAACGAACGCACAGCGCCGGCTCCGCCTCGTTCAGCACGCGCTCGCGGCGGGCGACCTCGCCGATGACGAGCCGCGGCAAGAGGCTCAGGGCATGCTCCGGACAGGTGGCGACGCACAGGGCGCACTGCACGCAGTTGCGCTCGAGGAAACGCAGCCGCGGGTGCTCGGGGCTGGCCATCAGCGCGCCCGCCGGACAGGCCCCGACACAGGCCATGCACAGCGTGCACTTCGCCTCGTCCAGTTCCACCGCACCCCAGGGCGCACCCGAGGGCAGGACAATGGCTTCCGGCTGCAACGGCGCAGCGGCCGCGAGATGGTCGATGCCGAACTCGAGCGCGCGGCGCTTTTCCGCGGGCAGGTCGAATGCCGCCGGTCGCAGCGGCGCAGCGGTCCCGTCGAGCGCAGCGAGCCGGCCTTCCAGGTCCTTCCAGTCTTCCGCGACGACGAGCCGGAGCCGCTCCCCGGCGTAGCCGAGGGAGGCGAGGATGCGGCTGCCGAATCCGATCTGCGCCCGGCTCGCCTCCAGGTAGCCCTCGGGCTCGGCTGCCGGGGCGAGGATCGCACAGCCCTGCGCCCCCCAGGCGAGCGCGCCCAGCATCAGTTCGAGCCCCACCGAGGCGACATCGTGCACGGCGAAGGGGAGTACGTGCGAGGGCAGCCCCGTACCGCGCCGGGCGAGTTCCGCCAGCAGCGCCTCGTGCTCCGCGCAATGGAAGAGCACCCACGCGTTCATCCCGCCGGCATCGGCGAAGGCGGCCAGCGCGCGCCGCACGCGCAGGCCGGTCTCCGGTGCGCGCGGGTACTGGTAACGGATCGCGCCCGTGGGGCACACCGTGGCACAGCCGCCGCAGCCCGCGCACAGGGCGTCGTCCACGCGCACCGCATCGCCGCCGGGGCGGATCGCCTGCGCCGAACACAGGTCCAGGCAGCGGGTGCAGCCGGTCACCGCGTTGCGGCTGTGCGCGCACAGCCTTGCATCGACGGCGGCGAAGACGGGCTTCTCGAACTCGCCCACGCAGCCGGTGAGATCGATCACCGCCTGCGCCTGGTCGAGCGGATCGCGCCCCGGCGCGAAATAGCCCTGGGGCGGATGCGGCAGCCGGATCAGCGGCTCGGCGGAAAGGTCGAGGACGAGGTCGAAGCGTTCCGCGCGCTCGCGCCCGATGCGCGAGAAGTCGATCGCCCCGATGCTCCCGCAGGCCGCCACGCAATCGCGATGCGCGCGGCAGCGATCGAGGTCGATCTGGAAAGCGTGGCCGATCGCGCCCTCCGGGCAGGCGCGCAGGCAGGCGCCGCAGCGCGTGCACAGGTCGAGATCGATGGGATTCGACTGCTCCCAGGTCAGCGCGAAGGCGCCGAGATGGCCCGCGATGCGAAGCTCCCGCGCCCCATGCACCGGAAACGCGCGCCGCCCGGGCAGGCTGCCCGCCCCCGCCGAGGTGGCGAGCACGGTGACATCGAGCCGGTCCGCGAGCCGCTGCGCCCAGGCGAGTGCCGCATCGAGCGGGCCGACGATGGCCGTCGCGCCGGCCGACCGGAACGACACCGCCGGCACCGGTTCCGGCTCGGGCACGAGCGCAGCCGCGACCAGTGCGGCGGCGCGGGGCTGCACGGAGACGCCTGCGGCCACGTCCTGGAGAGGGACGAAGCGCAGCGTGCCCGAGTGTCCGGCGTGCGCGGCGAGTTCCCGGAACAGCGGCGCCTCGCGCGTGCACCCGACCACCAGATCGTGGCTGCCAGCAGCCGCGGCGGTGAAGGAAGCGGCCTCGCGCCGGCACAACTGCCGACAGAGCTTCGGCGGGGAACCCTCCGGAACGAGCCTGGCGGCATCGAACGCGACGGTCCCGTTGCAGTTGCACAGAAAGACTTTCGGCTCAGCGCTCTTCATGCCGGTCGTCAAATCGTTCAGGCAAGAAAAAGAATGGTTATCAATCTTTATACCCCGCCATGTTCCGGTGCGTCAACCGAAGCCGGCGCGCCGGCCTGTTCCTCCGCGGCCGCGTCCTGCAGCCCGGGTGCGGCGTTCGTCTGCGCCGGATCGTCGACGGCGTCCCGGTCCCCGAAGAGCAGATCGCGGGCCTGGTTGAGCCGCGCGAGCATCTCAGGCGGGATGGGATCCGGCCGGCCATAGTCGTCGATATAGACGTCGAGCCCGTCCATGACGTTGAAATGGTCCGAATGGAACAGCTTGCCCAGCGCGGCGCGCTTGACGGTTTCCTCGACCCTGGCACCGAGGAAGGGCTTGAAGTCCGAGGAAAAATCGAGCGTCTCCGGCGAGGGCAGCGGCGCCTCGGGCGCGGCGGCGGGAGGCGCCGGGGTGACCGGCGCCGGAACCGGCGCCTCGCGGCGCGACTCGCCCTTCAGTCGCGACCAGCGCTTCAGGAAGCCTTCGTCTTCGGTACTCATGGTCACGCGTGCCGGGTCGCCGCGAAGCGCCCCTTCTTCTCCGGCGGCCGGTAGTGCGCGCGGGCGAACGCCTCGACCCACTCGCGCAGGGTGGCGGGCATCGGAGCGCCGTCGACGTGTTCGCCGGCATCCAGGGTACGCGCCGCCGACCCGTAGCTCGCCGTCACCCAGGCCGGACGCGCCAGTTCGCCGTCCATGCGCCAGACCACGAACACGCGCGGCTCGGCGGCGGTGACATTGAGCAGGTAGTCTTCCGCCTCATCCGCGCGCAGCCGCAGCGCGAAGCCGGGAAACAGCCAGTGCGTGCAATCGCGCTCATCCACCACCACCCGCGCCTCGCCCGGCGCCGCATCGTCGGGCTGCGGCACCACCCCGATCGCCTCCCAGCGGTGATCCGCCCACTTGTTCGCGAGCCGCATGCGCTCCATAATCACCGCCAGCGTGACGCTCGACTCCTCCATGGAACCGCACTCCTCCTTCCCGCATCTTAGAACAATTCCAGCCGACGGCACGCAGGCATGACCGAACGCGTGATCCCGCTTCTCGACCACCGCACGCGCTCCCGCGCACCCGCCGCAGCGGAAGAGGCGCCGAGCGGGCGCCTGTCCGACACGCGCAACCGCTCGGTGCGCGACCTGCGCATCTCGATCACCGACCGCTGCAATTTCCGCTGCACCTACTGCATGCCGCGCACCGTGTTCGGCCGCGACTACCCCTTCCTCGCGCGCTCGGATCTGCTGGACTTCGAAGAGATTCTCCGCATCGCGCGGGTGTTCGCGGCGCACGGGGTGCGCAAGATCCGGCTGACCGGCGGCGAGCCCCTGCTCAGGCGCGACATCGAGCGGCTGATCTCCATGCTCGCGGGCATCGGCGGGGTCGAGCTCGCGCTCACCACCAACGGCTCGCTGCTCGCGAAGAAGGCTCGCGCGCTGCGCGATGCCGGCCTCGACCGGATCACGGTGAGCCTGGACTCGCTCGACGACGACGTGTTCCGCGCCATGAACGACGCCGACTACCCGGTCGCGCACGTGCTCGAGGGCATCGAGGCGGCGCAGGCGGCCGGGCTCGTTCCGGTCAAGGTCAATGCGGTGATCAAGCGCAGCATCAACCGCGACGCCATCGTGCCGATCGCGCGGCACTTTCGCGGGACCGGCGCGATCCCGCGCTTCATCGAATACATGGACGTCGGCTCGACCAACGGCTGGCGCATGGACGAGGTCGTCCCGTCCGCCGAGGTGCTGGCCCTGATCGATGCCGAGCTGCCGATCGAGCCGGTCGGGTCCGACTACCCCGGCGAGGTCGCGCAGCGCTGGCGCTATCGCGACGGCGGCGGCGAGCTGGGCGTGGTGTCTTCGGTCACGCGCGCGTTCTGTGCGACCTGCACCCGGGCGCGCCTGTCGACCGACGGGAAGCTCTACACCTGCCTGTTCGCCTCCGAAGGCCACGACCTGCGCGCGCTGATCCGCGGGGGCGCATCCGACGCGACGCTTTGCGCGGCGATCGCCGGGATCTGGCGCAGCCGCGGCGACCACTATTCGGAGACCCGCAGCGCGCAGGCCGGCACCGGCGGGCGTGTCGAGATGTCCTACATCGGCGGCTGAGCCCTTGCCTGGACTCCTCCTCAGCCGTTCCGCCCGCCCGGCGACCGTCGAGATCGATGCGGTCAACGAACGCGGCGAGCACGTGCCCACCGCCATCGCGGGGGAGCACCCGCTCACCCTCTACATCGACAAGCGCGAGCTGGTCACGCTCATGACGCTGGGCTGCGCGCCCGAAGCCCTGGTGATCGGCTACCTGCGCAACCAGCGCCTACTGCACTCGATCGAGGAGATCGCCGCGGTCCAGGTCGATTGGGAGACCGAAGCCGCGGCGGTCACCACGCGCGGGGGCATCCCCGACCTCGATGCGCGCACCGGACGGCGCACCGTCACCACCGGCTGCGGACAGGGCACGATGTTCGGCGACCTGATGGAGGAGATCGACTCCCTGCGCCTGCCCCCCGGCGGAGCGCTCACCCGCGAGGCGCTCTACGGGCTGTTGGATGCCGTGCGCCGCCGCGAGTCGATCTACAAGCAGGCCGGCGCCGTGCACGGCTGCGCGCTGGCGCAGGGCACCGAGGTCCTGTACTTCGTCGAGGACATCGGCCGCCACAACGCGGTGGATGCGATCGCCGGCCTGATGTGGCTGGACGGCGTCGAGGGCGCGGACAAGATCTTCTACACCACCGGGCGGCTGACCTCGGAGATGGTCATCAAGGCCGCCCAGATGGGCATCCCGCTGCTCGTCTCGCGCTCCGGGCTGACCCGGATGGGATACGACATCGCGCGCCGCGTCGGCATGACCCTGATCGGCCGCGCCCAGGGCAGCCACTATCTGGTCTACACGGGCGGCGAGCGCCTCGAACCGCCATGAACCGGGACGAGATCACCGGCCTCATCCTCGCAGGCGGGCTCGGCAGGCGCATGGGCGGCGCGGACAAGGGGCTGCAGGTGCTTCGCGGCCGGGCGATGATCGAATGGGTGATCGACCGCCTGCGGCTCCAGGTCGGCACGCTGCTGATCAACGCCAACCAGAATCTCGAAACCTACCGGAGCTTCGGCCTGCCGGTGGTCGAGGACGAGATCGGCGGCTACTGCGGCCCGCTCGCGGGACTGCACGCCGGGCTGCGGCGCTGCGCGACCCCCTGGCTGGTCACCAGCCCCTGCGATTCGCCTTTCCTGCCGATGGATCTGGTCGAACGTCTGGGCGCGGCGGCGACGGCCTCCGGTGCGGAACTCGCGGTGGCGAAGACCGGCGGCCGCACCCACCCGGTGTTCGCGCTGGCCCGCAGGCGGGTGCTCGACTCGCTCGCGCAGTATCTCGGAGCCGGCGGCAGGAAGATCGACGCCTGGTACGCGGCGCTCCCGGTGGCGGAAGTCGCCTTCGACGACGAGGCCGATGCCTTCGCCAACATCAACACCCGCGACGAACTGCGCGCGGCCGATCAATGAGGATAAATGGGGTCAGACACGATATTTTTATCCGTAACTAACTGTGCGATGAAAATATCGCAAGAATATCGTGTCTGACCCCATTTATCTATCAAAGGAGCCGAGCATATGAGTTCCCTACAGGACGCGGTGAGCTGCATGGATGGCTACGACCCGGATGCGCTGCATGTCGACCGGGCCCGCGAGGTCATCCGCGGCCTCGTGCGGCCGATCCGGGGCACGCAGCGGCTGTTCATCCGCGAGGCGCTCGGGCGCGTGCTCGCCTGCGAGGTCGTCTCGCCGATCGACGTGCCGGGCCACGACAACGCGGCGATGGACGGCTATGCGCTGCGCGGATGCTCGCTCTCGGCGCACGGCGAGACGCGCCTGCGGATCGCGGGCACCGCGCTCGCCGGCCGGCCGTTCGAGGGACGCGTAGGCGAGGGCGAGTGCGTGCGCATCATGACCGGCGCCGTCATGCCGCCGGAATGCGACAGCGTGGTCATGCAGGAGGCGGTGCGCAGCGCGGGCGATGCCGTCATCATCCCAGCCGGCGAGAAGCCGGGGCGCAACTGGCGGCGCGCGGGCGAGGACCTGGCGGCGGGGCAGACGGCGCTCGCAACGGGCATGATCCTCGGGCCGGCGCAACTCGGGCTGGCCGCCTCGCTCGGCATCGCCGAGGTGACGGTGCGGCGGCGGCTGCGGGTGGCGATCTTTTCGACCGGCGATGAGCTGTGCTCCATCGGCACGCAGCCGGCGCGCGGCCAGATCTTCGACAGCAATCGTTACACGCTCTTCGGCATGGCTTCGCGGCTGGGCTGCGAGGTCATCGACCTGGGCGTGGTGCGCGACCGCCCCGAGGCGCTCGAGGCGGCGCTGCGCGAAGCGGCGGAAAATGCGGATGCCATCATCACCAGCGGCGGCGTGTCGGTGGGCGAGGCGGACTTCATCCGTCCGCTGCTCGCGCGCCTGGGCGAGGTGCTGTTCTGGAAGATCGCGATGAAGCCGGGCCGTCCGCTCGCCTTCGGGCGGATCGGCGACGCGTTCCTGTTCGGTCTGCCGGGCAACCCGGTCGCGGTCATGGTGACCTTCCACCAGTTCGTGCGCGAAGCGCTGGCTGCGATGATGGGGATCGATCCCCTGCCCCGCGCGCCGCTGATCCCGGCGGTCTGCACCGATGCGCTCAGGAAGGCGCCGGGGCGCACCGAGTACCAGCGCGGCATCCTGTCCGAGGAGGGCGGGCACCGGGAGGTGCGGCTCGCGGGCGCGCAGGGCTCGGGCGTCCTGCGTTCGATGGCTTGCGCGAACTGCTTCATCGTGCTCGAGCACGAGCGCGGCGCGGTGCGCGCCGGCGAGACCGTGTCAGTGCAGATGCTGGACTAGCCGGCTGCGACGAGCTGCAGCGGAACCCGCGCCACCGCCGTGCCGCGCGGTGCCCAGGCCTCCGCCACCGGTTGCGGCCGCCCGATGCCGTAGCCCTGCGCGTAATCGACGCCCATCGTCGCCAGCATCCTGCGAATGCCGTCGTTCTCGACGAACTCGGCGATGGTGCGGATCCCCATCGCATGGCCGATGGCGTTCACCGCCTCCACCATCGCGCGGTCGATGCGGTCGCTCTCGATGTCCTTGACGAACGAGCCGTCGATCTTGAGGTAATCCACCGGCAGGCTCTTGAGGTAGGCGAACGAGGAGAACCCGCTGCCGAAGTCGTCGAGCGAGAACTTGCAGCCCATTTCCTTGAGTTCGGCGATCATGCGGTTGGCCGCCGAGAGGTTGCCGACGGCGGCGGTCTCGGTGATCTCGAAGCAGATCCGGCCCGGTTCGATCGCGTGGCTGCGGAACTGTTCGCGCACGAAGCCGAGGAAGCCGGGATCGGCGATGGTGAGCCCGGAGAGGTTGATCGCGATCTGCGGGGGCGCGCTTCGCGCATCCGAGGCGATCCTCCCGGCGAAGGCCTCGAAGGCCATCGCCACGATGCGGCGGTCGAGCGCCGCCATCAGCCCGTAGCGCTCGGCGGCCGGGATGAAGGCCATCGGCGGGATGACCTGCCCGTCGGCGGAGCGCATGCGCACGAGGATCTCGTAGTGCGAAAGCGCCTCCCCGGAGGCGATCACCGGCACGATCGGCTGGCACCACAGCTCGATGCGCTGCCCGGAGATCGCCTCGCTCACCTGCGACACCCAGTCCATCTCGCTGCGACGGCGGGCGAGCTCCTCGTCGTCCGCGCGATGGATCCGCACCCGGTTGCGCCCGTGCTCCTTGGCGCTGAAGCAGGCCGCATCGGCCGCGCCCAGGATCGCCGTCGCACCCTGCGCGCCGGCCTCGATCGCGGCGATGCCGATGCTCGCCTGGGCGCCAAAGGTCTTTCCGTCCCAGGCGAAGCGGAACCGCGCGAGCGCATCGAGCACCTTCTGCGCGACATGCTCGGCGCGATTTAGCGGGCAGTGCTCCAGCAGCATGCCAAACTCGTCTCCTCCCAGACGCGCCAGCATGTCGGCGGAGCGCAGGCAGGGCTGGAGGATGCCGGCGATCTGCCGCAGCATCTCGTCGCCCGCGACATGACCGCAGGTGTCGTTGACGACCTTGAACTGGTCGAGATCCAGGTAGCAGAGCGAATGCACGGCACCTCCGTGCTCCGCGTCCTCGACCAGCTCGCGCAACCGTTCCTCGAAGACGCGCCGGTTGGGCAGCCCGGTCAGCGCGTCGTGGCTCGCGTGCCACGAGAGCTGGCGCGTGAGCCTGCGCAGCTTGCCGACGTCGCGGAACACGACCACCTGCCCGGAAACCATTCCGCCGGCCTCGCGCAGCGGTGCCCAGCTCTGCTCGATGGCGTGCGCTCTTCCCTCGCGGTCGATGAGCGTGGCCTCGCACGGCAGCGCCTCGCCCGATGCGGCGTCCGCCGCCTGCACCCGCCCGCCCGCCGCCGGGAACACCTCCGCCACCGGGCGCCCGAGCGCATCTTCCGCGCCCCAGCCGGTGATGCGGCTCGCTGCGCCGTTGAGGTATTCGACGTGCCCCGAGAGGTCCAGCCGCATCACGCCGTCCGTGATCGAGTCCAGCGCGACCCGGGCACGCTCCTGCGCTTCGAACAGCGCGCGCTCGGCGCGCCGCTTCTCGGTGATGTCGTGGACGACGCTGATCTCGCCGACATGGCGGCCGTCCTCGTCGTAGTAGGGGGAGCGTTCCGCAGCGATGAGCACAATCGAGCCGTCCTTCGCCCTGCGCTCGGCCTCTCTGCTACCCGTCCGGGCGCTTCGCACGTGTTTCAGCAACGCCTGGAACTCCTCCGCATTGCCGGTTGGAAACAGGATCGAGATCGGCTGGCCGATCACCTCCTCGGCGCTGTAGCCGAAGATCCGCTGCGCGGCCGCGTTCCAGGAAGTGATGCGCCCGTCCAGGTCCTTGGTGAGGATGGCGGCGTGCGACTGCTCCACCACGGTGGCGAACATGCGGTTGCGCGCGTTGGCCTGTTTCAGGGAGACGATGGTGGCATCCAGGTCCGCAGCCATCTTGTTGAATGCGCCCGCGAGCGCGGCGAGCTCGGGCGCATCGGGCTCCGGCACACGCACGCCGCGATCTCCGCCACCCAGCGCGCGCGCCGCCGCGGCGAGTCCGGCGAGCGGGCGCAGCGCGCGCTGCGCGACCCAGAGCAGCATGCCGAGCAGGATGCCAAGGCCGGCGACCAGCGCCTCCACCATTTCCAGGAACTTCTCCCACAGATCGTTCAGGGCCGGGGCGGGCGAACCGGTGAGCCGCAGCCTGCCATAGAGCCTGCCACCGACATCGACCGCGCGCTCCCGTTCGACGCCAACGATGCCGGTCCAGCGCACGTACCAGTCGGGTGCGCGCACGGCGAGCGCTTCACCGCGCGCGAGCATCGTTCGTCCGTCCGCGTCCGTCCAGCGAAGCTCGGCCACATCGGCGCGCCGCGCGGCCTCGGCCAGCATCTTCTCGACGACTTCGTAGTCGCCCAGCACGATGTGCTCAGCGAGCGGCGCGACGATGAACTGGAGGTGGCGTTCGACGCGATCGGCGAGATCGGCCCGCAGCCTGCCGGCTTCCTGCAGCACGACGGCCGGGACCACCAGGGCGGCGAAGCCGAGCGCGACCAGCGCAGAGACGATCGTGAGCCGCGCCGGGACCGAGAGGGTGCAACAGCGGCTGGGCGGAAACGGCGCGCTCACTTCGCCGCGCCCCGGTAGAGGGCGCGCACGCCGGCGTATTCGTCTTCGGAGGAGGCCTCGAAGCCGAAGGGGGGACGCTCCTTCACGAGCGCTGCGGAGGCGGCCAGGATGCGTGCGCCTTCCGCGTCGTCCGCCATCGCGGCGAGCGCCGCGCGCACCGTCTCGACCTCGCTCGCGCTCACGCGCGGATGCGCGCTGACCGGGATGTCGGGGAACTCCCCGCTTCGCCAGAGCACGCGGTAACCCACCCCCTCGCGCGCGGCATACTCGCGCATCACCTGCGAGTTCACCGATGCCGCCGCCACCCGCCGCAGCTTCATCTGTGCCATCGCGCCTTCCTGGTTGCCCGCGAACACCGGCTCCACGCGCACCCCGGCCTCTTCCAGCCCGTGCATGGTCACGGCATAACCGACGAAGGCGGCGCGGGAGGGGAAAGCGACTTCGCGCCCGGCCAGCTCGCCGAGGCTCTTCACCGGCGCATCGTCGAGCACCACGACCTCGCCGCGGATGCCGTTCCCGCGCGGGCGCACGATCACGCGGTAGCCCGCCGGCTCGTTCTTCGGCAGGAAATTGTGATTGGTGTAGACGAAATCGAACTCCCCGCGCCCGACCATTTCCAAGGCCTCCGCGCCGCTCCTCGTCAGCCTGAGGCGCAGCTCGACCCCGCTCCTCGCGGAGACCCAGGCGAGGATGGGATTCCAGTAACGGGCGGTGAGGACCGCCGAGCGTTGGGTCACCACGCCAAAGCTGCGCTCGGGCGACGCCGGCGCGACGGCGGGCCACGAAATCAGCGCGAGGCACGCCAGGCCCGTCGCGATTCTCCGCAGCGCGCGCGATGCCGGTGAATCTGCGGTTCCGGTCTTCATCACGAGCCGTTTAACGGCCCGCGACCCGCTAGCTTTAGAGATGAAACACGATCCTCAAGAACTGAAAGACCGCCTCACGGCCCGCATGCTGGCGCCACAAAACGAATCGGTAACAGCGCTGGCGGGCGAGACGCAGATCCCCAAGGACACCCTCTACGGTTGGCGGATGGCCGCCCTCGGGCGGGTCAAGGTCAACCCGGTGAGCGGGCCGGCGCACGCGCCCCTGAGCAGCGAAGACAAGTTCGCCGTCGTGGTCGAAACCACCCATCTGAATGCACACGAACTGGGCGAGTATTGCCGCACCCATGGCCTTTTCACCCAGCAGGCGCACGCCTGGCGGGAGCGTTGTAGCTGCGCCAACGCGACCGCCCCCTCGCGCGCTGAGCAAGAGCAGGCACGGGAGCAGGCGCGCGAGATTCGCCAACTGCGCACCGCGTTGCAACGCAAGGAAAAGGCCCTGGCCGAGGCGGCGGCCCGACGCCGCACCCCACCAGCCAACGCCCTTTCGCCAGACGAACGGGCGCGACTCCTTGCCCGCGTCAACCGTCCCGAGTTCGCCGACCTGTCGCCCAAGCAGACCGTGCCGCGCCTGGCCGATCAGGGCGAGTACCTTGCCTCGGAGTCCACCCTCTACCGCCTCCTGCGCGATGAGCAGCAGCTCGCCCATCGTGGCAAGGCCAAACCGGCCACCCGACAGCGCCCCGAGGCTCTGGTGGCCACGGGTGCCAACCAGGTCTGGACCTGGGACATCACCTATCTGGCCACCACGCTGCTCGGGCGCTTCTTCTACCTCTACCTGACCCTCGACCTGTACAGTCGCAAGATCGTCGGCTGGGAGGTCCATGAGCAGGAGTCGGCCGCCCAAGCCGCCAACTTGTTTCGCCAGGCCTACCTGCGCGA